>Ga0172379_10000050_pt1 | contig 292983 bp, 295 predicted proteins | sample GrowelOW334metaG_FD_119756 | JGI IMG/M metagenome (GOLD analysis project Ga0172379, IMG submission 119756) | Groundwater microbial communities from an aquifer near a municipal landfill in Southern Ontario, Canada - Groundwater well OW334 metaG | ecosystem: Environmental > Aquatic > Deep... | reverse complement strand
TAATTCTCAAACTTCAGGCGTCTGTACCGTCTCCTCTTCCACCGTTCATCTATTAACCACTGGCACTTGTACCATTCGCGCTACTCAAGGTGGCAACACCAATTACAATGCGGCGACCCCAGTTGATCAATCGTTTAGTGTGACTCAATCAGTAACGAAGTTTGTAATTACTGACGCTACTAATGGAACAATAGATTTAGCTAGCCTTGTTACCATCCAGGCTCAGAATAGTATTGGGGACTTAGTTACCGGCTATCAACAAGATGTAACTCTCGTTGTCCCTAGCCCCGCAACAGGTGGTGGACTCGTGAATATCGTTAACGGTGTGGGAACAACAACAGTTAGCGATGACACTATTGAGACGATCACTCTTTCTCTGTCCGATACCGAAGATACCAACTTAGATGTTTCTTCAACTAAGCAGGTTTCTTTTGGCCCAGGGGAGACCGCTCAGCTTACTATTTCTGCCGCTTCAACTACTGAGATGGTTGCGGGGACACTCCTGCCCTTAAACATTTCCCGTCGCGACCGGCTAGGTAATTCTGTCACTGCCGGGAGCGAATCTTATAATTTATATAGTGATTCACTTGGCTCTAATAAAAAATTCTATGATGCTGAGAGTGGGGGGAATATTGTGACCGAAGTTCTCATCCCTAATAATTCTTCTTCGGCTACAGTTTGGTATTACGATGATAAAGTTGGGACACCAGAGATTACTGTCTCTGATAGCTTCCCAACCGCTGACGGGGCAATTGGTGTTGACGACGACTCTATGAATGTTACTGTTACTGGTGCCTCGACAGCCTCCCTCACTTTAACTGATCCGGGTAATTTAGTTGCCGGAGAACGTCTCGCTTATGAACTAAGCCGAAAAGATCAGTTTGGCAATCCTTCTAATAATGGGGCGCTAACCGTTTACCTTTATGAATTTTCGTCTGCTACCTCTACCGCTTTTTATAATTCTGCTTCTGGCGGAGATGAGATAAGCTCACTGATTATGGATTCGGGAGTGGCCACCAGTAGCTTCTGGCTTTATGGGGATAAGGCTGAGAGTTTCAGTATAACGGCTTCAGATAACGGTAGTTCCCCTGACGGGCCAACGGGGATCAATGATATCTCTGATAATGTTTCTATTGTGAGCGGCCCAGTTAGCGCCCTTACCCTTAACAACCCCGGAGATGCCGTTGTTGGGTCGAGGCTTGGCTATGTGTTTACTCGGGTTGACTCTTTTGGCAACCCTGTTACAGGTGGGACAATGTTTGTTTATTTCTTTCACGATGATGCTGTTGGGACTAGTACTGAATTCTTCAATTCTGAATATGATGGTTCGCCTGTAAGCTCCTTCGTTTTGATGGATGGTTACTCTTCTGGTTACGTTTGGTTATATGCGAGCGGAGTTGACTCATACAATGTTACTGTTTCTGACAGTGCCCCTGCCAATGGACCGGCTGGATTGGCCGACGCGGTTGATCCAGTGAATATTTTTGCGACACCAATCGTCGCCACCCGTTTTGTTATCCTTGATACCCCTTCAGCTATTGCTGGTGATACCACCGCCATTACTATTCAGGCTCAAGATGGTGTGGGTAATCTCGATACTACTTATAGTGGGTCTGTTGTTCTCCATACGAGTGGGAGTGCGACTCCTGGGGGTCTTGTCTCTATTGTTGGTGGAGTTGGCTCGATTAACATTATCGATACTAAAGCAGAAACGGTTAACTTAAGTTTATCAGACGGCAGTGGCTTAGATGTTTCTTCTGTTAATTCTGTTAGCTTCTTGCCTGGACCAACTAACCAATTTTTGATGGCCGGTAACCCTTCATCCCTTGCCGGGGAACGAGTAAGTTACTCGATTACGAGAGAAGATCAATACGCTAACCCGGTTACTTCTGGGACAGAGAATGTCTATCTCTATAGTAACGCCCCTGTCGGCACTGGTCATTTCTATAATGCGGCAAGTGGTGGTTTGCAAATAAGCTCTGCCTCTATCTTGAATGGTTTGGCGGGGACAACGGTCTGGTTTGCTGGGACCAAGGCTGGGGATTGGATTGTTGACGCTTCAGACAATTTACTTGGCCCCGATGGCGGCGTGGGGATTGTCGATGGTTCCTCTACTCTCAGTGTCAGCCCCGCGGCGACGTCCCGGCTTTCTCTTAATGATCCCGGTGATATGTTCAATGGTACCCGCTTGGGTTACACCGCGGAACGTCTGGATGCTTATAATAATTCCGTGACCGCTGGTTCGGCCACTTATTATCTTTACTCTAGTGCCGGAGTGGGGACCTCAACTGTATTCTACCCGACTCTGTCTGGCGGTGCTCCTATAACTAATTTAACTTTTGGTGATAGCCAAGCCACCGCGAATTTCTGGTATTACGAAACCAAGAACGGAGTCTGGACAGTTTATCTATCTGATAATTCTGGTGGACCTGACGGAGCAAGTGGTCTTGTCGATGGTGAGGATGCCGTGATTGCCTCGGCGATACCAATTGTCGCCACCAAATTTATTATTGTCCCGGCAGCAGCCAGTTCTTTGCTGGGCAATCCAGTCACGGTGGCTGTTAGAGCGGTTAATAATAGTAATGATATTGATACCACTTATCAAAACGATGTGACGCTAAACACTTCTGGCTCGGCCACTGGGGGCGGGCTCGTCAATATTGTTAACGGTGTTGGGCAAATGATCATTAATGACAATGTTGAAGAAACTGTCCACTTAACTTTAAGTGACACCGCTAGCACAAGCCTTGACATTAGTTCAAGTGAAAATATTATTTTTAGTCGCACCGTGGCAATTCCTTCTGGTGGTGGCGGTGGTGGCGGCACAATTGCCCCAACTGTTTCCTTCTCTGGTCTAGCTTTTCCTAATGCCGATGTTGAAATTATAGCCATTCAAGATGGCCAAGTCCCAGTGGGCAGTCTCTCTAGTGGAGGAGCTAGTGGTAGTTTCACTGCTCGTTACAATGGCAATTTGCCTTCTTCTATAAAATCTTTTGCTCTCGTTGTCTATGATAAGAATAAAAATATCGCGCAGACGAAGATCTTCAAGCTTGGGGTCAATGACCAGTTGTTTAAGACACTTCTCATGTCTCCGACTGTTGATTTGAAGCAAGATCGGGTGACCCTGGGAGCCTTTGAAGGGATAACGGGGTCAGCTATGCCTGGGTATAAGATTGAATTGATGGTTGACGGAATCAAGGCTCTTGAATCTGCTACGGTCGGTTCTGACGGTACCTATAATCTTAGTTTTAATACTTACCGTTTAGGTTTAGGCGAACATGTTATTAAAGTAAGACAGGTTAGTGGTCAAGGTAATGCCTCTGATTATTCGATCGAGAAAACTTTTACCGTGATAAAATCTTTCATTCCTCGGGCGGATCTTAATAAAGACAATAAAATTGATATTGCCGATTGGGGAATCTTTATGTCTCGCTATCAATTACTGACTGACAAGAATCGTCTTGACCTTGATCTCAACGGTGATGGCAAGGTTGATACTGAAGATTTGAACCTGATGATAAAAGCGCTTAAAGGTTAATTTATCAATTAATATTATTAAATTAAAAAAATAATTATGTCTCTAGCTACAAAAATTAAGTTTGGTCTCGTCTCTCTTCTTGTGGGTCTTGCCGTTTTCTCCTCAGCTCAAGCTGCGACCTTAGAGCTCGCCTTAGAGAAGGGTATTACTTCTAGTAAGGATGATATCGTTGTGCTAGTGACTATAAATAGTGAAGGGCAGGACGTTAATACGGCCCAGGCTTCAATTTCTTTTCCGGCGAATCTTTTATCCGTTAATAAGGTAGATCGAACGAGTTCAATTTTTTCCTTTTGGTTGGAGGAACCTTCTTTTGATAACACGAAGGGAACGATTCGTTTTGTCGGAGGGTCGACGAGCGGTTTTACTGGTGCCAGCTTGAAGGTTATGAGCATTTCTTTCCGAGTTAAGGGAAGTGGCTCTGGGCGACTAGGTATTACTGATGGAGCGATCACTGCGAGCGATGGCACAGGAAGTAATGTCTATACGACAGCTAAGGGTTTGGATATTAATATTCCGGCTACCGCTGACTTCCAGGCGGTTAAAGTTGAGCAAGCGAGACGAGCCGCCGTGACCGCTAAAGAATTGCCCGCCCTATTAGGATTTGATATTCCTTTTTACCCAGATCAGACGAAGTGGAATAATCGCTCCGCGAGTTTCCAGGTCAAGTGGAAGATAAGCCCAGACACTAGTCAGGCAGCCATGGTTCTTAACGATAAGCCTAATACTATTCCGGCCGCTTCCGCTGAGGCGTTAACGGGAAGTAGGATTTTCCCCGCTTTGAAAGATGGGGTTTCATATTTACACTTACGCTTAGCCAATAATATCGGTTGGAGCGAAACTCTACATTATCGAATCGCCGTCGATACTACACCACCTGCCGCTTTTAAAATTACTTCAGACGTCGGGCTAAAAACTGGCGAGCCACGGCCAACTATTAGTTTTGCGAGTAGTGACCTAGCTTCTGGGGTGAACAATTACGTTGTTCGCCTTGATGGTGATATTGCCACGACGACAAGCGCTACCAGTTATAAATTCTCGCCACTTCTGCCTGGTATTCATCAAGTTATGGTGCAAGCGGTAGATAATGCTGGTAATTCGATTTCTCAAACTGTCGCGCTTGAAATTTTGCCTATTGAGTCACCCAAGATTGCTTACGTCAATAATCGTATAGTTGTTAATGAGGGGAGTATTATCGCTGGGGGGACGGCTTTACCCGGTGTTGATCTTGTCGCTCAGGTTCAGAATTCTAAAAATCAAATTGTCGCCGAGCAAGTTGTCCCTGTTGATAGCAAGGGCAATTGGAATGTAACGATTATTAAAGCCTTAACGTCTGGGGATTACAAACTCTTAGCAACTGCTCGGGATGAAAAAATGGCTTCAAGTTTTCCTGTCGTTTCTGAAATAATAAAAGCTCGTCCTCGCCCTATTTTGGTTATCGGTAACTTAGAGATAACCCCCACTTGGTTTTTTGTTCTTTTGATTCTGGCTTTGCTGGGGAGTTTCAGTGCCGGTTGGCTCGCTTATCGTAATTGGCGGGGTCAATTGGGCCGACGGGTTGTCGTGGCCGAACGCGATGTCTTAAATATTTTATCTAATCTCGATAAGGATCTCTCTAAATTACTAAAGAATCTCTCTGATGGCGATATTGATAAAACTGATATGGCTGAGATTGAATACAACTTAAAAAAGATGAAGGATTATTTAGATAAATCTCGTCGCTACGTTGTCGATAATATAAAGGAAATAAATGATTAAATTGTAGTTATGGCCAAAAGAAAACTTAAACAGACAACTAAGTTGCTTTCTCTCAATAAGAAACTTGCCTTTGATGTTAAAGAAAAAGCCAAGCGAGCGGCTGAGCAGGAAAAGACGTTAGAAAAATTAAAAGAAAGTGAAAGTAAATTTAAAAATATTTTTGACCATTCGGCTGTCGGCGTTTCTATTGTGTCTTTAGATGGTCGTTGGCTTGAAGTTAATGATGCTCTTTGCCATATCACGGGCTATTCTCGCAAAGAATTATTAAAAGATAAATTTAATAAAATCACTCACCCTGACGATGTCGCTAAGGGGATTGAAGCCACAAAGAAGCTTTTGTCTGGCAAGGTTGATCATACTTATCTTGAGAAAAGATATCTCAGTAAAAAAGGAAAAATTGTTTGGGTCTTTTTGAGTATTTCTCTTGTCAGAGATAAAAAAGGAAAACCTTTGTATTTTGTTACTCATACTGAAGATATAACGGAACGCAGGGAAGCGGAGGAGGCCCTGAGTATTAAAAATTATATTTTTGACAATTCCTTATACGCGAATAGCATTGCTGACACTAGGGCCAACATAACTGATGTCAATAAAAGTTTCCTAGACATCCTTGGTTTTAAGAGTAAAAAAGAAGTAATTGGTAAATCCGTTGCTATTTTCTTCAAGGATAAGAAAGAATCAGGACCATTATTAAAAACTCTAGAGAAAACAGGCAAATGGGTAGGAACTATTAGAGCACAAAGAAAAGATGGGACAGAAATCTTTGTCTATGGTCTCATCACCAAGTTGTTTGATGTCAATGGTAAGTTTATTGGCTATCAATCTTCGACCTATGATGTTAGCCGAACGAGAGAGATTGAAGAGCAATATAAAAATTATTTAAGAATGACGCCTCGTGGAGCTCATATTTTTCAATTAATTAAGGGTGAATTAATTTTGGTTGCAGCTAACTCTTCGGCTGATAAGATTTTGGGGATTGATCATGCCAAACTGCTTAACAAGACAATAAAAAGGGCTTTTCCCGGGTTAAATAAAACAAAAATTCCGCAAATTTATTCTCAGGTTGTAAAAACGGGCAAATCTTGGCAAGGTGAAGTTCCTTATGATGACGGAAAGATTAAGGGTTATTTTGATGTGGTTGCCTTTAGGTTATCAAAGAACAAAATGGCCGCGAGTTTTATTGATATTTCTGAACGTAAGAGAGACGAGGCTCTAATTAAAGAATCTGAAGAGAGGTATTCAACCATGGTTGAAGCGACAAATTCTCTTGTTTACGATCTGGACATTTTAACTGGTAAAATTTTGTGGCGGGGGAATGCCAAAGAATTAACTGGTTATTCTAATTTAGAATTTTCACAGAATGTTAATCTTGATCGCTGGCTAGCAATGATACATCCAGAGGATCGAGGCCGGGCAAATAAACTGCTTGAGCTTGCTCAAAGGACAAAAAAGCAATATTTTGTGAACTATCGTTTTAGACATAAGTCTGGTAAATATTTTTGGGTGCAGGATGTCGGGTCTTTCTTATACAATAATATTGGCCAAGCCTATCGTATGCTCGGCACGATGCGTGATGTCTCGGACCTCGCAATGGCCGAGGAGAAAATGAAAGAAAGTGAAGAGAAGTTTAGAAAAGTATTTGAAGAGGGTGGTATGGGCATGGCTATCGTTAGTTTAGACTTTAAGTTTGCCAGAGTAAATAAAATATTTAGCCAGATGCTTGGCTACTCTGAAAGAGAGCTCCAGACGATGACTTTTCCTCAGATCACTCACTCCGAAGAAATTTCTCGTGATAAAGAAAATATTGGAAAATTAATAAAAGGTAAATTTTCTGTTTACCGTAGGGAGAAGAGATATATTAGAAAAGATGGGAGGGTTGTCTGGGGGATAGTTAATGTGTCCCTTATTCGAGACAATAATGGCAAACCTCTTTATATGGTTGTTTTGGTTGAGGACACCAATGAAAAACACGAGTCCGAAGAAGAGCTAAAAGAAAGTGAAGAGAAGTTTCGCACACTTTTTGAAAATGCCAATGACGCTATCTGGCTAATGGAAGGAAGTGTGTTTGTTGACTGCAATCAACAAACAGTCAAATTATTTAAATGTCGTAATAAGAGTGAGATGATTGGCCATACTCCTTTAGATTTTTCTCCTCTCAAGCAGCCAGATGGCCAAGACTCAAAAGGGAAAGCTCTCACTTATATTGAGAAGGCTTATTCGGGGTTAGCTCAGAGGTTTTATTGGCGACATCAGAAAAAAGATGGCGAACCTCTCGATATGGATATCTCTCTTAATCGAATAAATCTTAAAGGAAAGAATTATCTTCAGGCGGTGGGTAGAGATATAACTGAGAAGAGAAAATCCGAAGAAGTCTTGCTCCTAGAAAAAACTAAGGCAGAAAAAGCTCGAGTTCAAGATGAAGCAATGTTGGCAAGTATCGGCGATGGGTTAGTGGCAGTAGATCAGTTTGGGAAAATTATTCTTGTAAATAAAGCGGCAGAAAAGATGCTCGGAATTAGTGGCAAACAAGTTGTGGGTAGGCCTTTAGTCGAAGCGTGGAGGGCGACTGATAGTAAGGGCCGTATTTTCTCTGAAATAGAAAGACCTATCTCCCTCGCTCTTCGTGGCCAATCAACAACTTCTGCGGGCTCAGAATATTTTTATACGAAAAGTGATGGTCGGATTTTCCCAGTTTCTCTTTCTGCTGCCCCTATTCGAATGGCTGGGAAAATAATTGGGGCCATTGACGTCTTCCGTGATATCACTAGGGAAATGGAGTTGGATCAGGCCAAGGACGACTTTCTTTCTTTAGCTTCTCATCAACTAAGGACTCCTTTGTCGGCGAGTAAGTGGGTGTTAGAAATGTTATCTAGTGACAAGAGTCTTAGCCCCAAACAGAAGGAAAGGCTCGCTGATCTATCGGTTTCGAACGAGAGATTAATTAATTTGGTCAATGATTTATTAGATGCTACAAGAATCGAATCGGGCAAGATTGCTGTCAATAAAAAGAACACTAACTTGTCAGAGTTGATTGGAGATCTTTCCTCCTCTTTTGTGAAAATCGCTGAAGAAAAGGGAAAGATCGTCAAAGTTGATTTACCCGCCGAGCCGGTTGAGGCTTTTTGTGACCCCTTGCTTATTCATGAGGCCTTAGAGAACTTGATTTCCAATGCTTTAATTTATTCTCCTCGTGAATCAAGAGAGGTTAGTGTCTCTTTAAGTGAGAGAGATAAGGATTATTTAGTGGCTGTCCACAATGAAGGGGTCGTGGACGAATCGATTGCTGGCCCAAAAATTTTTGAGAAATTTGTGAGGGGGTCACAAGCCGGGAAGAAATTGACTTCTGGTAGTGGTCTTGGTCTTTATATTGCTAAGAAGGTTACTGAAGCGAATGGTGGGTCCATTTGGTTTGAGTCGAGACCTGACATCGGAACCACCTTTTATCTAACAATAATTAAAAATAAATAAAATATATGATATCACTTAAGAAAAAAGTTTTAATTCTCGTCGTAGAAGACGAAGAAATTTTGTCACGAACCTTGGCCGAGAAATTGGCTTCTGAAGGCTTCGATGTTAGTACGGCTTATGATGGTGAAGAGGGGTTACAAAAGGCCTTAAAAGATCATCCTGATTTAATTCTTCTCGATCTTTTGATGCCTAAGGTTGATGGGCTTACTTTGCTTAAGAAATTGCGCGAAGACCCTTGGGGGGTTAACGCCCAAGTTATGATCTTGACTAACGTGAGCGACCCGGTTAAAGTGGCTGAGGGGATGCACGCGGGTATTGATGGGACTTACGAATATCTTGTTAAATCTAACTGGTCACTTGAGGATGTGATAGCCAGAATTAAACAAAAATTAGAAATTAAAAGTTAATTTGCAATATAGGGAATATGAAAATACTTATAATTGAAGATGAAGAAATCTTGGGCAAGGTCCTTGAAGAAAAATTTATTGAAGAGAAATTCGAAGTTGAATTAGTTGCTGATGGAGATAGAGCCTTGGCTGCGGCAAAAAAATTCAAACCAGACGTTATTCTTCTGGACATCATTTTGCCCAATGTTGACGGCCTGGAAGTTCTGGCTTCTCTTAAGGCTGACGATGATTTGAGTATTGTCCCGGTGATTATGTTGTCTAACCTTGATGCTGATGAAAAAATTAAGAAATCCCTCAGTATGGGGGCGGTTGATTACTTGGTGAAAAGCCAACATCCGGTTAACGAAGTTGTCGAGAAGGTCAACGAGTATGTAATTAAAGCTAAATAATTTTTGGCTTTTGGGTCTTCTCCTCTTCGATTTTGTTGAGAATTTTCTTTAGTGGCTCGAGACTCTCATCGTCGATAATAGAAATGGGGAAAACTTCTGAATTAAGTTTTGCCGCTTTCTCCAGAAGTTTTTTTAGTTCGGCCTCTTCGATGGTGTCAGTTTTAGAGATAATTAAATATTCTGGTTTTTTAGCCAACTCTGGATTATGGGCGGCGAGTTCGGCTCGGATTGTTTTGTAGTCAGCTTCAATGTCGGGGCTATCAGCAGCGATAAAATGGAAAATAGTTTTGGTTCGTTCAATATGACGCAAGAATTTGTGGCCCAAGCCTTTTCCCTCGGAAGCTCCTTCAATGAGGCCGGGGATATCGGCGAGGACTAAGTCATAATAGGCCCCAAGGTTTGGTTCGAGCGTCGTGAAGGGGTAATTGGCTACTTTGCTTTTGGCATTGGTAAGCATATTAAGGAGAGTAGATTTTCCTACATTGGGTAAGCCGACAAAGCCAACATCGGCGATCATTTTTAATTCAAGGAGGATGTCGCATTCTCCACCAGGGAGTCCTGGTTGGAATTCTTTAGGCGTGGTATTTGTCGATGATCGGAATTTGAAGTTACCTTTGCCGCCATTCCCACCTTTGGCAATTAAGATTTGTTCACCAATGGCCATCATTTCTTGGTCTTTACCAGTTGTCAGATTATGGATGACCGTGCCGACGGGAATTCGGTATATAAGGTTTTCCCCATCTGGGCCATCAACGAAACTGGCGTGGCCCATACCTCCATCGGGGGCCACTAGATCTTTCTGGAAGCGGAATTGGGCGAGGGCTCCAAGGTCAGAAACCCCTTCAAAAATAACACTTCCCCCCTTACCGCCGTTGCCCCCAGTAGGGCCTTGGGCCATCTTGAGGTTATTAAAAGCCACCGCGCCACGTCCTCCGTGCCCGGCTGCCACCTTAACTTGTACTTCATCCAATAACATAGTGCTATGAGTATAGCACCTTTTTAGGCTTTTTGTTATAATTAGACCAATGATTAATTCTAAGCCTCGCCTCTATTTTTTATTAGTTCTTTTGTTTGCAACCTCGGTTTTAGCTTTTTTTATTCTTAAACCTTTTCTCTATGCCCTTATCTTGGCTATTGTTTTTGCCATTGTTTGCCAGCCTCTTTATCAAGCCATCCTCAAGGCCTTTAAAGGGCGAGCGGGGCTAGCTTCTTTGGTGACAATTTTGTTTATTTTTATCTTTGTTTTTGCCCCACTTTTCCTCATTGGTTGGCAAATTTTTGGTGAGGGCCAACAGTTGTATTTTTCTCTTTCTGAAGGTTTTGGCAATGGTGGCCTTAGCCAAGTTTCTGTTTTGCTGGAAGAGAAATTTAATGGGCTCTCTCCTTTATTAGACAATATTTCTCTTGATTTTGGTCAATACTTTAAAACCGGTCTAAATTGGTTATTAAATAATCTTGGGGCGATCTTTCTTAACTTTGCTCAGATTATGACCTCGTCGTTTGTTTTCCTTTTTGCTTTCTATTATTTACTGCGTGATGGGGAAAAGATTAAGCAATTTGTTATAAAAATTAGCCCACTTAACAAAGAGGACGATGAGCTCATTGTTGATAAAGTCAGCCTTGCCATTAATGCCGTTGTTAAAGGGAGTCTTATGTTAGCTGTTATCCAGGGAATTTTGCTGGCGATTGGACTTTATATCTTTAATGTCCCCAATCCTGTGTTGTGGGGGACGGTCGCAGCTATTGGAGCTTTAATTCCAATGGTTGGAACTGCAATTATTGTTGTACCGGCAGTCATCTGGCTTTATTTCAGTGGACAAATTATCTCAGCCCTAGGTCTATTGCTGTGGGGGGTATTGTTTGTTGGTCTCATCGATAACTTGCTTCGACCTCATCTTGTTGGTAAAGGTGCTAGTCTCCATCCCTTACTTATTCTTCTCTCTGTCTTGGGTGGTCTCTCTTTCTTTGGCCCAGTAGGCTTTGTTCTTGGTCCACTCGTCGCGACTCTTTTTGTTGTTCTAATTGATATTTGCTCAACGTTTATTGTTAAAAATACGTGCTAAAAACTAGTTAGGATTTGTTGTGCTATAATGCCGATTAATGGCAGATTTTGGGGGAAAAGAGCTAACAATTGAAGATATCGTGAGAGATTATCTTGGGCTGGTCTACAGCTTCGTTTTTCGTCTGACGGGAGAGCGTGAGGAGGCGAGTGATATGACCCAAGAGGTTTTTGTTAAGGTTTGGAAGAATCTTGATCGATATAATAAAGAACAGAATCTCAAAACTTGGATACTCGCTATTGCTCGTAATACAGCCATTGATTGGCTCCGCAAGAAAAGACCCCTTGTTTTTTCTAAGTTGGACCATGAAGGTGATGATGGAAAACAGGAGTTTGGCGAGAATTTAGCTGACTCAGGGCTACTCCAAGATGAAATATTCGCTCAGAAAGAATTGCGCGAGAAATTAGACGAAATTATTAACCTCCTGACCTTTAGTCAGCGAGAGGTTTTTCTTCTTCATCTAGAGGATAGTCTGACTTTTGAAGAAATCTCTAAACTAGTAGGGCGCCCAACCAATACTGTGAAGAGCCAGTATCGCCGGGCCTTAATTGCTTTGCGCGGGCATCTTTCTTGAGAGGTCTAGTGCACCCAAATTGACCTCTTCTCCGTAGGTAGTGTTTGTATGTCTATAAATGGGCAAAATAACGGTTTGGTTTCTCGGCATTTAGAATATGCTAGTTTACCTTTTGATTTAGAGAAAAATCTCTGGTCTCGTCTTAGCCGGGAACAAAAAAGACAAGCGAAAATTCATCTGGCTGCTTTTTTTGTACTTGATGGTTTGGCTTTGGTTGGACTGATTTCTAGTGTTATTTATCTCTCTGATATCTTTTCTCAATCTGGTTTCGGTCAGTACCTTTCACTCTTCCTCTCTGATAGCAATCTGCTGGTTTCTTATTGGCAGGAGATAGTCTTTTCTCTCGCTGAATCATTGCCGGTGCTTGGATTTATTGCCTTTCTCTCTGTCACGACTGTTTTAATTTGGTCTTTTGCAAAAACAATTATCAATGCTCGTTTAATTATGCCCGCCAGACCTCGGGCTCACTTGAGGTCTGGCGGGGTGTGTATATGACAAAAATAAAAAATCTTTGGCAGTCAAAATTCTTTAAGGGATCAATCTGGACTTTGGTTACTATTATTGCTGTTCTCGTTGTCTTCCAAGCTGGTCGTTTTGTTGGCTTCCATCAGGCGAGTTTCTCCTATCGAATGGGGGACAATTATTACCGCGCCTTTGAAGGTGGTCCTCGTGAAGGGGGAATGATGAAGGGTAATCCTTTTGGAGATCTTCCCGGTGGGCACGGCGCCGTTGGTAAGGTTATTAAAGTTAATCTTCCTAATATTGTTATCTCTACTCCAGACAATCTAGAAAAAACAGTTTTTCTTGGGGAGAACACTTCTATTAGGCGCTTTCGTGATAATGCCTCATCTTCGGAAATTAAGGTTGGTGATATGGTGGTTGTTATAGGAGAGCCTAATCAAGACTCTGTTATTGAAGCTAATTTGATCCGTCTTTTGCCCCCCACCACCATTAAAAGCGACTAGTACTAATAATCAATCCCGCTAAGCGGGACAAGTAAAAAATAATGAAAAGTTTTTTGTTTAAAATTAAAGATTATCTGTTAAAGCATAAAATAGTCAGTCTGATTATTTTATTAGTCATTATTTTTGCGGGCTATAAGCTCTATGCTTACATGACAGATACTAGTAGTGAGACACATTACCTTATTTCCGCCGTGAGCAAGGGGACAATTCTTCAGTCTGTCTCGGGGACGGGGCAAGTTTCGGCTTCTAATCAGATTGAGCTTAAACCTAAGGCTTCGGGTGATATTACTTATCTTGGGGCCAAAACTGGAGATTATGTGACGACGGGGCAACTTCTCCTTCAAGTTGATTCAAGTGATGCTGAAGTTGACCTTAAGAATGCAAAAATTAATTTGCAAAAAATGATTGAGGGAGCAGGGATGGGGCTTGGTGGTAGTAGTGGTCTAGCTAAAGACTATGAAGATTCTCTCAGTAACGTTGACGGCGTTTTTTCCGATCTTATAGGAATTATGTCCGGCTTTGATTCAATTATTAATAATTACAGAGCTTCTCCTTATAAAATGAATTTACCGGACGATACGGCGAGGGTTTATTACGATAAAACAAGTAAAAGTTATTACGCGGCTAAAAATATTTACGATAAGACCCTTATTGAGTACAAGAGTCTTGGCCGTCCTTTGACAAATGAGGGCGTTGCTAAAATTGTTAACGACACCTATGTCATGCTTCAGTCCGTCAATCAATTAGCTAAAGATGCGAATGTTTACCTTTCCTATACTTATAAGCAGCTTGAAGAAACGTCTCAAATCACATCTCTTGTCACTGATAAAAACGATGCGGACACTTGGTTTAAGACAATCAACAGTGATTTGGCGTCCGTTGGTGTTAATCGCGAAACTCTTAAAAATTCAACATTAAATATTGAATCACAAAAACTTAGTCTCCAGCAGAAAGAAAATGCTTATCGAGATCATTTCCTCTATGCCCCGATTAGTGGTTTGGTTCAGATCGATATAACAAAAAATGATTTGGCCAGTAATGGAGTAAGTATTGGTACCCTTGTCTCAAATAAAAAAATTGCCACGGTCTCTCTTAACGAAGTAGATATTGTTAAAGTTAAGGTTGGGCAAAAAGCGACCCTTACTTTTGACGCCATCCCTGATTTAACAATTGCTGGTGAAGTCGCCGAAGTTGATATCGTAGGAACGGTTAGCCAGGGGGTTGTTAATTATAACGTTAAGGTCGCCTTTGACACCCAAGACTTGCGTGTGAAATCCGGCATGAGTGTGAGTGCTGTCATCACTTCGAGCATTAAGCAGGATGTTCTTACTGTTCCCTCTGGGGCGGTAAAGACTCAGGGGTTAACAAATTACGTGGAAGTTGTTAGTAGCAGCACCGTAGTGACCAATGGCAACCAGGGGATTGTTTTAGCTGAGACCCCTGTCTCCGTTGAAGTAACAACCGGTTTGTCTGATGACACCTCAATAGAGGTCATCTCTGGACTTAAGGAGGGCGACAAGATTGTGACTAAGACAATTGCTGGGACGAGTAATAGTACTAAAAAAACGGCAAGCTCAGGTCTCTTTGGCTCTGGCAGTCGAACCGGTGGTCTTCCTCACTAAATCATGATTGAAGTTAATAATATTACTAAGAATTATAAAACCGGCGATGTTGATTTTGCCGCTCTTTCGGGGGTTAGTTTTAAGATTTTTGACGGTGAATTTGTGGCGATTATGGGTCCGTCCGGTTCAGGTAAGTCGACTTTGATGCACATTCTAGGGGCTCTTGATACCTCCTCTTCCGGTACTTATTTCTTGGACGGTAAGGATGTTTCAAAGCTTTCTGAAGACGAGTTGGCCGAAATTAGGCGTGATCGGATTGGCTTTGTCTTTCAATCTTTTAATCTTTTGCCAAGAACAACGGTTTTGCGTAATGTGATGCTCCCCTTGGTTTATGCTCAGGTTAAGAATGAAGAAAGAATCTCTCGTGCTAAAGAGGCGTTACTGGCTGCTGGCTTGGATGAAGACCATTTTTATCACAAATCCAATCAGTTGTCGGGCGGACAGATCCAGCGTGTCGCCATTGCTCGGGCCTTGGTCAATAACCCATCCCTAATTCTTGCCGATGAACCAACCGGTAACTTAGACACAAAAACAGGGGAAATTGTTTTAGGCACCTTCCAAAGACTCAATGAAGAACAGGGCAAGACTATTGTTCTTATTACTCACGAGGCTGATGTCGCCGAACACGCGGACAGAATCATCGTCATTCGCGATGGCGAGATTGTTAGCGATCACCGCCAGCATCAGAAAAGGGTTATCTCTCAAAAATAATTATGCACATATTTGATATTTTACACGAAACTTATTCTGCCCTATCAGCCAACAAAGTGCGCTCAGGCTTAACGATGTTAGGAATTATTATCGGTATCGCCTCAGTAATTGCGATGCTCGCTATTGGTCAGGGTGCTCAGAGTTCTATTACATCAAGCATCCAATCGATGGGTTCTAATTTATTAACAGTCCAGCCTGGTGCTCAGCGTGGTCCAGGGACTGCGGTTAGTTCTGGTCGCGGCTCGGCAAGGTCGCTTAAACTAGCCGATGCCGAGGCCATTAAGGCCATTAGCTCGGTTAAAGCTGTGGCCCCTGAGGTTACCGGTCAGTATCAACTGTCGGCCCAAGGGCAAAATACCAATGTCCGAGTGGTGGGGACTAATAGCTCTTACCCAGAGGTAAAAAATATCCAAACTGAAGATGGAAATTTTCTTTCTGAGTCTAATGTTAAGAGCGGGAGTCTTGTTGTTGTGCTGGGTCCGACAACTCGCGATGACCTATTTGGAACAGGGGCCTCGGTTGTTGGCCAGATGGTTAAGATCAAAACTAATAATTTCAAAATTATTGGGGTGACTAAGGCGAAGGGGGGGACGGGTTTTATGAGTCAAGATGATATTGCTTATATACCAGTGACGACAGCTCAACGTTATTTTTCTGGCAATGAATACCTTTCGGCGATTGATGTTGAAGCTGTTGATGCTGCCTCAATGACGACGGCACAAGATGAAATAACTTCTCTCCTAATGACTCTTCATAAGATTAAAGATGTCACGGCCGCCGATTTTAATATTATGAATCAAGCTGATATTCTCTCAACCATGTCTAATGTTACGCAAATTTTTACTATTTTGTTGGGTTCAGTGGCGGGCATCTCTTTGGTGGTGGGGGGTATCGGTATTATGAATATGATGCTAACAACTGTTACAGAGCGAACCCGTGAGATTGGTTTGCGCAAAGCCATTGGGGCTAAACGCCGAGATATTAGTTTGCAGTTTCTTATCGAGGCTGTGGCGCTAACTTTCCTGGGGGGAGTAATTGGGGTTATCTTAGGCTGGCTCGTCTCTTGGGGTATATCGTATTCGGGCTTACTACAAACTCAAGTCTCGCCCTTTTCGGTTTTGTTGGCCTTTGGTGTCTCAACTTTTATAGGGATTGTCTTTGGCTATTATCCGGCACGACGAGCAGCAGCCCTCAATCCCATTGATGCTTTAAGATATGAATAAATTATTAAATTAATAAATTAAATATGAACAACACAACAAAAATAATTATCGGAGCCCTCCTAATCATTGCGATTGCTGGCTATGGTGGCTTCAAACTAGGACAAAGTAAGTCTCCAAACAATCGTGGGCAATTTAATTTGGCCGGAGGTCCCAGCTCTCAAGGAGGAATGAAAAGCGGGGTTCGTGGTGGCGCAGGCTTTGGCGGCGGGATGCTTTCTGGAGATATTTTAAAGAAGGATAGTCAGAGTCTAACTTTACAACTTCGTGAGGGGGGATCGAAGATCGTTTGGTTTGCCACTTCGACCGAGATAAGTAAGGTGACGACTGGTAGTGTGGATGACCTTTTTAGTGGTAAAACCATTACTGTTAACGGCACGGCCAATCCTGATGGTAGTATCGTGGCTAAGACTATCCAGCTTCGTCCTAATCCCTTGACAAGGAGATAGGTATCATATAAACTCTTAGGAAGGTCCAGGATATTGACGGTTAGATCGTAAGTGATAACTTTTCAATTTATTGATAGATATCTTTGGCCTTACAAAGAACCCAACCAGCAATGGTGGGGTTTTTTGTTTCCTCCCTCCTCCACGCCAGACCTCAAGTGAGCCCGAGGTGTGGCAGGGGATTATTTTATGTTATAATTTAGACATTAATTATCAATTTAATATAAAATAAATTATGTCAGGATATATTACAAACATCGAGGACAAGACGGAAGGCAATGATTACTTCCGCGAAGTATTATTCACTGCGCCACATTCACAATTGGTGGTGATGAGCATCGCCCCCAATGAAGATATTGGTGAAGAGACCCATGATCTTGTTGACCAGTTCCTTCGAATTGAGTCAGGCGAAGGGAAGGCCGTTTTAGATGGTGAAGAAACTAATATTAGTGATGGTTATTGTGTTGTTGTCCCAGCGGGAACTCGCCATAACATTATTAACACTGGAAGCTCTGCTCTTAAACTCTATACTGTTTATTCTCCAGCTAATCATCCAGACGGCACGATTCATAAGACGAAGGCTGAAGCCATGGCTGACGAGGATGACCACGTTTAGGTTTGTCTCGTAAAGAATGAAAGAGATACAAAAAAAAATTAAGAGTTTTTTCGGTAAGCTTGGCCCCGGTTTTATTAGTGGTGCGGCCGATGACGATCCGACAGCCATCGCCACTTATACTCAAGCCGGGGCCCAGTTTGGTTATAGCCAACTCTGGACAGCTCTTTTTACTTTTCCCTTTATGGTTGTCATCCAAGAGATGTGTGGACGTATTGGGATGGTGACGGGTAAGGGTTTGGCCGGAGTGATTAGAAAATATTACTCTGATTGGTTTTTGGCGGGGGCCGTAATTTTACTCTTGGTCGCCAACACTATAAATATTGGGGCCGACTTAGGGGCGATGGCCGCAGCGGGGGAACTCCTTTTCGATATACCCTTTATTTTTTGGCTCATTGGTTTTACCGTCGTTATCTTAATTTTAGAAATTTTTCTATCTTATCGTGTCTATTCTTATTATCTTAAATATCTAACTTTAACCCTCCTGACTTATCTGGCTGTCGCCGTCTTGGTTAATCAAGACTGGAGTGAAGTCTTTAAACATACTTTTTTCCCTAGCTTTATTTTTACTGAAGCTTTTTTCTTAAGTCTCATTGCTATTCTTGGGACAAATATTTCACCCTACCTCTTTTTTTGGCAGGCGGGTGAAGAAGTCGAGGAAGCTGTTGCTGATGGTAAACTAAGAATTATGGGCCAGGGAACTCCTAAGGTCACCAAGAAGGACATTTGGGCTCTCAAACAAGACACTACCTTGGGGATGCTTTTTTCTAATATTGTGGTTTTCTCTATCTGTTTGGCAGCCGCGGGGACCTTAGGTAAAAATGGGATGATCTCTATCACAACGCCGGCTGAAGCGGCCAAGGCCTTAGAACCTTTGGTTGGCTCTTGGGCTAGTATTCTGTTTGCCTTGGGGATTATTGGTAGCGGGCTTCTGGCTGTGCCGGTCCTCTCTGGTTCGGCTTCTTATGCTATTAGCGAGAGTTTTGGGTGGAAGGAAGGCTTCTATCGTAAGTTAAACAAGGCCCATGGTTTCTATGGGGTTATCACTATTGCGACCCTGGTTGGCTTATTAGTTAACTTCCTCTCCATCCCACCCTTCCAAATGCTTATTTATGCCGCGGCGATTAATGGGCTCCTGGCTCCACCTCTTCTCATTTTGATTTTACTTATCGCTAACAATAAAGAGATTATGGGTAAATACACTAACACCTGGCGATCAAATCTTTTTGGCCTGGCAATTATCTTGTTGCTTGTGGGAGCGGCGGGTTTCTTCCTTTGGCACTTGCCATTTTTTGCCTTCCTCTAAAAAATGAAAGTTGAAGATAAAAATTTAAATCTTTTTCTAGGTTTGGATATTTGTTTAGCGGCGTTACTTTTGGCAACCACTTTTTCTCATTGGTGGTGGCCCGCTGTCACTCTTTCTGAGGCCTTACTTATTGGGGCGGGGTTAATCGGGACTTTATTTGTTGTCATCAGTGCAATTAAGATGACCATCTCCGGCCGGGTCTCCATTGAACTTTTGGCCAGTATTGCGCTTATTGCTTCTCTGGTTGAGGGGGAGTGGGTATCGGTGGCTTTAATTAATTTAATGATTACCGCGGCGAGAATCTTCTCGCGTTTTGTGGCAATTCGTTCGCACTCAGCCATTGCTTCTTTACTTAAGATACGACCTATTTCTGCCAAGATCGAAAGAGGCGGCAAATTAGTTGAGGTGCCCGTTGAACAAATTAAGGTCGGGGACTTAGTTGTCGTCGAGCTGGGAGACAAGGTGCCTGTCGACGGTATTACTACTCAGGGTGAAGGAGCTGTCAGTCAGGCTTCTCTGACTGGCGAATCTTTGCCGGTTAATAAGAAAATTGGCGATGAAGTTTATGGCTCAACAATTGTGGCGAGTGGCAGTTTGGTGATAAGAGTCGAGAAAATAGGTGCTGACACAACTTTTGAAAAAATCATTAAACTCGTTACTGAGTCACAGGGGAATAAAGCTCGCATTCATGCTTTAGGCGACATCTTTGCCAAGTGGTATTTAATTGGGACGCTTGCGGTGGTAGTGGTTATTTATTTTATTACCCGGGAGACGAGCTTGGTCCTGGCCCTGCTTTTGGTAAGTTGTGCCGATGATATCGCCGTGGCCACACCTTTAGCCCTTTCCTCAGCCATTACTCACTCAGCTAAACATGGAGCGATAATTAAAGGCAGTGATTACCTTGAGGGCTTAGCCAAGGTTCGTACTATAATTTTTGACAAGACGGGGACCTTGACCCGAGGGGAATTAAAAGTTGTTGAAGTTCATTCCTTTTTACGAAGTGAAGAAAAAACCGTTCTGGAATCAGCGGTCTGGGGTACTTCTATGTCCCATCACCCGGTCTCTGAAGCCATTAGTCGTTATGCAACAGAACAAGGTTTCTCGACGCCCAATCCTGAAGAATTCAAAGAGTATAGTGGTGAGGGAACTATTGCCAAGAGAAGTGATGATGAGATCATTATCGGTCGCCCGAGCTTCTTAGAAAAAGAGGGAGTAAAAGTGACGGCCCTTGATCTTGAAGAAATTGAGAAAGCCCGAGCTAAGGGTCACAGTATTGTGATGGTGGGACTTAATAAACAGCCTCTTGGTTTTATTGCTTTAGCTGACGAACTTCGACCTGGGTTAGCCGGTATCATGGCCGAGCTTAAAAAGTCGGGGATTAAACATCTCGTAATGTTAACTGGTGATAATGAAAAAATCGCCAAAGAAGTGGCTGATAAAATTGGTATTACCGACTATCATGCTAACCTTTTGCCGGCTGATAAATTAACTTATCTTAAAAAGTATTTAAATAAAAAAACTAAAGTGGCAATGGTGGGAGATGGGGTTAACGATGCCCCGGCTTTGACTTTGGTTGATATTGGGATCGCCATGGGGGCGATTGGGGCGCCGGCCGCTATTGAGTCGGCTGACATTGCTCTGATGAAAGATGACTTGGCACAATTACCCGAACTTGTCTCTATTAGTAAACACACCCTGTCTGTCATTTATCAAAATTTAATAATCTGGGGTGTCGTCAATGCCTTAGGCCTCATCCTTGTTTTTGCCCATGTTATTGGCCCTACCGGTGCCGCCGCTTACAACTTCCTCACCGACTTCATCCCGATTTTAAATTCAATAAGACTTTTCCGAGACTAACTCTAGGAATATTTCACAAGATAGTTTAAATGTGTTAGTAATTTAGTTAGGTTTGAACACGCTAAAAGCGAATAGGGAGATATCTGATGAGGCAAATGGCCGCGCCAGAAGCACCGGCCGAAGGGATGCCGTTTGGCGGACTTTCCGCTCATTACTATCGCCGGGGTAGCCAGGGGGAAGTTTTCTTCGCCGGCCGCCGTCCCGGCACAGATCTCATCATCGTCTTTCCTGTTTTGGAGAATGGGGATGTTTCTCGTCGAGCTCACCTCTACGACATTCCTTATTCCTCGGATCTTGTTGACGTTGTCAGCCCATCGGATCTCGGTATGCCGGACGCCAAAATCAGGTGGGCAGAGGAGGTTCCAGACCAGGAAGACGATCAGCCTTGAGGATTATCCCTCCCTCCCGCCGCGCGCAAGCGTGGCGGGATTGTTGTTTCCTGTGGAGATATGTGGTATACTCCCTTTGCTAGTGTTCTCAATCGCTTTCATCTTTTAATTACTTAGAGTCTGGGCGTCCAGCACAATAAGAGGTGAGATGACCAAGTGATAGTGGGCCACGGTCGTCAAGCTAATTATTTCTTTAGAAAAAAGTTAATGGAAAATAACAATAGATTGTTTGTCGGTAGCCTTCCTTTCCGTCTTACGGAGCAGGAATTAGCCGATCACTTCGCTCAAGCTGGGCAAGTCCTTTCTGCAAAAATCGTCTTAGATAAGGCCACTGGTCGTTCTAAGGGCTTTGGTTTCGTAGATATGGGGACTCCAGAAGAGGCGGCAAAAGCTATCTCAATGTTGAATGGTAGCGACCTTGGTGGTCGTTCTGTCAGTGTTGATTTTGCTAAGCCACAGGAGCCTCGTGCTCCACGTCAGGGTGGTAGCTATTAAGCGCCCCTGTCCGCCAGGTCTACTTGTAACTTGAGGTCTGGCGTGGGATTTGAAGAAGACAACCGGCGCCGGTTGTCTTTTTTGATTTTCTGGCTATACTAAGAAAGATGGATGAAATGAAACGTTTATTTATAGCCGTACCAGTAAAGGGCCCTTTGCTTGAGGCGGCCTTGGCTTGGCAGGCCAACCATGTGGGCTGGCCCGTCAATTGGCTAGAGGGTGAAGCCTTCCATATTACTGTCGTCTCCCCTTGGGTGGAGGCTGATGTTCCGGTCCTTGTCAATAAACTTGATGAGTTCACTGCCTCTGTTTTGTCTGGACAAATTTCTATAAAATCCTTTGCCATTAGTTTTTTCAAGGTTGTTTTTGGTCCTAACCGTTTTGCCCCGCGTTTAATTTGGGCTGAGGGTGAACCACCGGTCCCGTTACTTGAATTGAAGAATCGTCTTGAACAGGCTTTAGCCAAACCAGACAATCGTTTTTATCGTTTGCATTTAACTCTGGCTCGTTTTCTCGCGGCTGATTTTGGACCTGCGGGTTTACCAGATCTCTTCGATCGGGTAGAATGGAAGTCGGATGTTGACAGTTTTGTTTTGTTCGAATCAATTATGAAACCAGAGGGTCCCGAATATATCAAGATCAAGGAGTTTACTTTTTCTAATGGTTCCCAAAACCAAGCCCTCTAGGGCTTAATTACTCTATATTTTTAATAGTGCTCGCTTTATAAATTTTAGTTAATTTTTATTATATTTATGTGTGGAATTTTTGGTTATGTTGGTAAGAAGGAGGCCCCCGCTATTTTAATCGATGGACTTAAGGCTCTCGAATATCGCGGTTATGATTCGGCCGGTCTTTATGTTGCTGGTGCTGGCCTCGTGAAAGCCGTTGGCCAGGTTAAGAATCTTGAAGCTAAAGTTACTAAGGACTTTTTAGGGACGGTTGGCATTGCTCATACCCGTTGGGCGACTCATGGTGTGCCGACTGAAGTGAATGCTCATCCTCATGCTGATTGCGAGGGGAAAATATACCTGGCTCACAATGGCATTATTGAGAATTACGGTGAACTCAAAGCTGATTTAATAACAAAGGGGCATAAGTTTGCCTCGGCCACCGACTCGGAAGTTGTTGCCCACTTACTCGAAGATTTTGTTAAGTCTGGTAGCACCTTTAGCGAGTCTCTCCTTAAAACTCTGGCGATGATAAGGGGAACTTATGGTTTAGCCATTGTTAATACGGCTGAACCCGATCGTCTTTATGTTGCACGTAAGGGTAGCCCGATTGTTTTGGGTGTAGGAGAAGGAGAGAATTTTATTGCTTCCGATCCTTCAGCCATTGTCCCTCATACCAAGAAAGTTCTTTATTTGAATGACGGCGAATGGGCGATTTTGAAGACTGATGGTTATGAACTTTTTGATTTATCTGGTCAGCCCATTAAACGTGAACCGAACATTATCGAGTGGAGCGTTGAGGAGACTAAGAAGGGTGGCTACGACCATTTTATGTTGAAAGAAATTATGGAGGGCGATAATGTTATCAAGAATTCTTTCCGTGGTCGCTTGCTTGAAGATTCTCTCGAAATTAAACTTGATGAGCTTAAAGGTGTTGAAGAAAAATTGAAAGGGATCAAGCGCATTATTATCACTTCTTGCGGTACCGCTCTCTACTCTGGGATGGTGGGTGAATATATGCTTGAGGAGTTTGCTAAGATTCCCGTGGAGATTGAATATGCTTCGGAGTTCCGTTATCGTTCCCCGATCGTGGAGCCGGGGACTATGGTCATGGCCATTACTCAGTCGGGTGAGACGGCCGATACCTTGGCCGCGATTCGTGAGGCCAAGCGTCAGGGCGCACTTATTGTCTCGATTGTTAATACTGTTGGTTCGACCATTGCCCGCGAGTCGGATGCGGTAATTTATAATCAGATTGGACCGGAGATTGGGGTTGCTTCGACCAAAGCTTTTATTTCGCAGGTTACTATTTTCTCTCTTCTGACCCTCTATCTTGCAAAACTAAGAGGGGTAGCTAGTGATGAAGAGTCTAAAAAAATAATAAAAGAAATTGTCGCTTTGCCAGAGAAAATTAAATCAATTCTTGAGAGAAGGGGAGAGATCAAAGATGTGGCCACCAAGTATGCCGGCTTCACCGATTTCCTTTTTATGGGTCGCAAATATACCTTCCCGATTGCTTTCGAAGGAGCGCTTAAGCTCAAAGAAATTTCTTATGTTCATGCTGAAGGTTACGGGGCGGGGGAGATGAAGCATGGGCCAATTGCCATGATTGATCCTAATTTCCCAACTGTCGCTCTCTGCCTCTCCGATTCGGTTTACGAGAAAATGATTTCTAATGTTGAGGAGATCAAGGCGCGAAGTGGTAAGGTCTTGGCTATTGCGACCGAAGGCAATGAGACGCTCAAAAACCTCGCCGATGATATCATTTATGTCCCCGAGACTGCTGAGTTTCTAGAATCAATTATCGCCGTTATCCCGCTCCAACTCTTCGCCTACTATATCGGCATTGGTAAGGGCTATGATGTCGACAAACCTCGTAACTTGGCTAAGTCGGTTACTGTTGAATAAGCCCCTTCTTCGCTAAAGCTACGAAGGGCAAGCTTATTTTGCGAAGTTGGATTTCGCAAAACTCAAAATCCCGCCCTGTTGACAGAGCGGGGTTTTGGGTGTATAATCAAGAGTAGAAATGAAGAGGCTTGTCTGCTTCTTGCAAATAGATTTGGCGTTTGGGTTCCGCAACAAAGCCCCTTGTCGGGCTACGGAAGGATAATTTTATGTTGTTACTGGAAGCGTTGTTTGTTTTTGGCATCTCGGTGTGGACGGTTTGGCATCTGTGTGATGAACATGTGACGTGCGGGAAGAAGACAAAAGATGAAAAAGGGGTCCCAACCTTTACTGTGGCCACTGGTCTTGTTTTGATTAGTGTTTTGTCTTACTCTCTGCCTCACTATGGGCCAATGGTCATCGCCCTGGCGGCCCATGTGATTGTCCGTGGGCTCCTCTATTTCTGGTACGTTGGTTCCCTATCCGGAGTCCGACGTCGGCATGTCGAGAAGATGCAGAAAAGGTGGGATGCAAAGTTCAGACAAATCATCGGAGATAGACTCGCTTCTGGGACGGTGATTATGTGGGGTCCTTGTGATTTAGAACGGCCTCCAGATATTACTCAGAGAGAATATAGTAAATTGAGGCGTCTCAGGTGGCGACTCAAGAATATCTATCCCTGACCATTCCCACAAAACCCTTGTCCTTAACCCGCCCAGACCTGCAGGTCAGAAACCTGCCTAGGTCGAGGGCGGGTTTTCTGATGCAAAAAATTTTCAGAAATTAAAATTTAGGCCACTCAAAAATCTCACGGTCGTGAGATTTTTGAGTGGCCTGGTTTTTACTTAACAAAATTTACAATTGCAAAAAATGTTAAGTTGCTAATATTAACAAATCTTGGACGGCCGTCAGAAAATGTTAAGAAGGATAATTGGTTGTTGATTGCAATGGAGCAGAATTGTCACGGTCGTAAGGATTATGATCCATGTTTTGAAGAGCTCGATTTGGGGGGTAAATTGTGCTAGATTAGGGAGGTATGAAACTGTATTTAATTGGCACACCAATTGGGAATTTGGGGGATATGACCCCGCGGGCCATTGAGGTGATGAAAAGCACGCCAGTTTTGGCGGTGGAGAAGTGGACGGATACAGTTAAGCTCTTGAAACATTTTGAAATAGGGGAGAAGAAAATCTTGAATTATGATGATAAGAATAGTCGGCGGATGGCACCCAAGATTTTAGAATTTCTGAAGGAGCAAGACGTGGCGCTGGTGACTTCGGCCGGGATGCCTGGTGTCTCGGATCCCGGAGCTTCCCTGGTGGAGCAGGCGCGCGAAGCTGGCCATGAGATTGTGCCTATCCCAGGACCTTCGGCCCTCTCGACCGCGATTGCGGCTTCTGGCTTCTCGGGCAATTTTTGGTTTGTTGAATTTTTGCCTCGCACAAGAGGGAAGATTGTTAAAGTTTTGAAACAGGCCGAGGAATTAGAAACTAATCTTGTCTGCTTTGAATCAACTTATCGTTTGGCCAAGAGCCTTGAAATTGTTAACGAACTTTATCCAGAAAATAAGGTTTTTGTCGGCAAAGAAATGACCAAGAAATTTGAGCAATATCTTGTCGGATCGGCAGAATTTTTTCTCGAAAAAATAAAGACCGATAAGGATTTTTCGCGGGGGGAATTTGCTTTAGTTATCCACTTTGGCAAAAAATAAAATGGTCTGTTAGAATAGGGATACAAAAAACTTTTAATTTATTAGCTATTTTAATTAATTTTAATTTAAGATTATGGTAACAAAAAAGAAAGAAGAATCGCTCGAGGTTTCCTCCGAACTTAAGGTTTCCACCAAGAAAAAGTGTTGCAGTATGAAAAGTAAATTTGGGATTCTTGTTGTCATTATTATATTGGCTGTTGTCGGTTATTATTGCTGGACCATTTATAAGCCACAACCAAGCCAGGCTGAGGCCCAGAAGATGGCCGAACAGCAAGTTATGGCTCTCGTCGCTAAGGTTCGTCGTCATATGGTTCTTCCTGATAAGGAGGTCCCTCAGGTTGCTGAGGTTAAAGATGCCGCTTTGGCTATTAAAGAACAACCTTTCTTGGCCGGTTCACAGAATGGTGATGTCTTGATTGTTTACACTAGTATTAGTAAGGCTATTGTCTATAGTCCAGCCCGGGACTTGATTATTAATGTTGGCCCAGTTCAAATGAATGATACACCTCAGGAGGCCGAGGCGACGACAAGCAACGATAATTCCGACACTGCTGTCCCTAAGAAAAAGTAATCCGCTATGAGCGAATCGCTCTTCTTCTATTATCTAATCATCTGGCAACCCCTAGGTTATCTCCTGGGGGTTGTTGGTATGATTATTGAAGGAGACATTACTTGGTTTACCTTTGCGTTTCTCACGAGCCAGGGGTTCTTCAATTTGTGGCTGATGCTCCTCGTTGTTTTTGGAGGGATAGTTATTAGCGATACCTTGTTTTTCTTTGTGGGGCGAACAATTCATCGTTTCCCTCGCTTTGTTAAGATCTGGTCCGATAAAATTGCTCAACCTTTCGATCGTCATATTCATAATCGGCCACGCCAGACCTTGCTTATTTCTAAGTTTACTTATGCCGTGCACAAGCCAATCCTCGTTCGGATGGGGATGACCGATAAAACGTATCTGGATTTTATGAAGCAAGATCTTCCCGGTGTTTTTATCTGGATCTTGGTGATTGGAGGCTTAGGTTATTTCTCTGGGCTCTCTTTCTTCTTGGTTCAACAATATCTTCGTTATGCGGAAGTTGGCCTTTTGCTTGGCTTGATTATTTTCTTTATCGCGATTAAGCTAATCACCAAGTACTCGATTAAACAATTATAAAATCATGAGACAAAATCGTTTTTATATAGAGGGAGAATTAGAGGGTCCACTGATTGAGCTTGCTGATCTTGGCGTTCTAAATCAACTTAAGAACGTTTTGCGGTCTAAGATTGGTGACGAAATAATTATTTTTAATGGTCGGGGCGTAGAGTATCAAGCCAGGATAAAAGATTTTAAAAAAGGATCGGTTGAACTGGAGCTTATTAAACGAGAGCTAAGAAAAGCCGAGGGACCAGAAGTTTGTTTATATTTGGCTATTCTCAAGAAAGAGAATTTCGAATTAGCGGTACAGAAGGCAGTGGAATCTGGTGTTAATAAAATTATTCCGATAATTACAGAGAGAACTGTTAAATTAGGTTTAAAGACTGAACGCCTAAACTTAATCATCAAAGAGGCGACAGAACAATCTGGTCGAGCCTTCTTGCCAGAGTTAGGTGTGGTTATTAATTTTGATGAAGCAGTTAGAGTGGCTCAGGCTTCTAAGGACTTAAATATTTTTTGTGATTTGACTGAAAGTGGTGATAAAAAAATCTTACAGACTTCCAACAAGATAAACGTTTTTGTCGGACCTGAAGGTGGCTGGAGCGAAGGGGAGCAAAAATTAGCCAGGTCGGCCGAGTTCAATTTTTACTCTCTTGGCGAATATGTCCTGCGGGCCGAAACCTCGGCAATTGTTGCCTCTTGGCTGGCAGTTAACAAAAAATTATAATTTGTGTTAAAGTTAGAGGTATGAGATTCTGGTCCCTTATTGCCATTTTGGCCCTTATTATTTCCGTCGAAACCCTGGTTGTTGTTCCCCAGGTCCTTACCCCTGGTCGGAATTTTTTGGCGGCAGTTTTCCCTTCGGTAGTTATTGACCACGCTAATACTGACCGATATAAAGCTAAGGAACCGGCTTTAAAGGAAAATCCCTTGCTCGCTCGGGCGGCGGCGGAGAAGGCTCTGGATATGGCTACTCGTGGTTATTTTTCCCATACTGGACCATCTGGCGAGACTCCTTGGACTTGGCTTGATAAGGTTGGCTACAATTATGTCTATGCCGGAGAGAATCTCGCGGTTAATTTTTTTGACTCCAACGATGTTCATCGGGCTTGGATGAATTCCCCGGCTCACCGGGAAAATGTCTTAGATAAGAAATTTACCGAAATTGGCGTTGGGACCGCCCAGGGGAAATTCCAGGGTCGCGATAGTCTCTATATTGTGGAATTTTTTGGCAGTACCGATTCTTCTCTATCCTTGGCCTCAAGTACCAATAATTTTGCTAAAAATAATTCCTCGCTCTTGGGAGCTGTCGCGAGTCTACCTAGCGAACTCTTAGATTTGAATTACCATGTCGTTAAATCCGTCTTTTTGTTGTTTGGTTACGAGCCATTAAGCGGTAAAATTATCTAGTCTTATGTTTTTAAAAATATTACGCCAAGGCGCTTGGCTCATGGTTTATCTTTTTGCCTTAATTGGCTTTGTTTTAGTTATGGGTTTTTTGGCTTTGCGTTTTGGTTGGACAAAAACGCCCGGGGCGGTCGATTTTAATGATCGTTATTTCCAGGCTGAGCTTAACCAAATTAGACAAACGGCGGGGACTAACTCGGCTCAGGCGATCTTTGCCAATAACCGTGATAAATTGGGTAAGGTTTCTTATGCTTGGATGAAGACTCCAGACTGGGCGGTTCTCAAAGAGGCGATAGCCAAAGATGAAGCGGTGATTGAGCAGGTTAGCACTGAGACAGGAGTACCCTCTCGCTTGATTGTGGGAATTTTAGTGGGGGAGCAATTGCGACTCTATACCTCTGAGCGTGAGGTCTTCAAACAATTTTTCCAGCCATTGAAAATCTTGGGGGTTCAAAGTCAATTTTCTTGGGGCGTGATGGGGATGAAAGAAGAGACGGCAAAACAAATAGAACTAAATCTTAAGGATAAAAATTCTCCCTTTTATCTCGGGGCTAGTTACGAAAATCTTTTAGACTTTAAAACAGAGGACGTTAGCAGTGAGCGCTTTAATCGCCTAATTGATAGTAAGAATCATCGCTACTCATATCTTTATACTGCCCTTTTTCTTAAACAAATAATGCATCAATGGGAACTCTTGGGTTATAATATAAGTAATCGTCCAGAAGTTTTGGCTACCTTATTTAATTTAGGTTTTAATAAATCTATCCCCAAGGCAGAGCCTCAAGTTGGCGGAGCGGAGATTGATGTTGGTGGCGAGAAATATAGTTTTGGTGGTCTAGCCTTCCAATTTTATTATTCGGACGAATTATTAGATTATTTCCCTTGGCAATAAAAATATGGTCTTAACTCCTCATGCCATCGCCGGCGCGGCTATCACTTCTCTCTTTCGGTTGAATCCAGTGACCGCTTTTTTTGCTGGTTTTCTTAGTCATTTTTTTCTCGATCTTATTCCTCATTGGGACTATAAATTAAAATCAGCTTATAAAGATGAAGCCCAGCCACTAAATAATGACTTTGGCGTTGGCCCCGGTCTTTATTTTGATTTAGCCAAAACAGGTTTTGATGCTTTTCTTGGCCTGGCCCTCTCAGTCCTCTTCTTTAGTTTTGGTGCGGGGATTTCTTTTTGGGCAATTATCTTTGGAGCGATTGGGGGGATACTGCCAGACCCTCTACAGGTTGTTTATATGAAGTGGCGCAAGGAGCCTCTTATCTCTCTTCAGAAAACCCATCTTCTTTTTCATACTTCACACCGAATTTATAACCCTGTTTTAGGGGTTACTCTTTATTGCTTTATTATCTTATTCTTTCTCCTGCTCGGGAGCCTAAGTCTTTTTAGTTGGTAAGCAGTTCGTCGACTTTACCCACCATCCCGGTGGCATCACCTTCGATACCGGTGACTTCACCTTCGAGGCCGGAGGCATTGCCAGAGAGATTTGTGACGTTGCCTCGGAGCCGTGAAATGTCTCCTGCTAGATTTGTAACATTGCCAGAGATATTTGTAACATCGCCCTGGATACTTGAGATGTCGCCGATTAAATCGCTAACATTGCCCCTAATTTTAGTTATATCGCCTCGGACATTAGTGACATCGCCACGAGCGTTACTCGTGTCGCCATAAAGTCCAGATACATCGCCGGAGATATTAGAAACATTGCCTGTCAGGTGGGTAACGTTGCCGCGGATATTAGAAACATCACCAGAAATGTTGGAGACCGTCCCAAAGATGCCAGAGATATTCCCGCTAATCTTACTCGCATTGCCGGTGATTTTATGGATGGTGACATCGCCATAAATTTTAGAAACATCACCTCGAAGATTAATGAAGTCGCCCCATATCGCTGGGTGAGGATTCTCAATATTCTCGGTGTTCTCTTTTATTTTTGGATTGATCCTTTGGATAGTCATAAATTTTTATGTTAAGCTAATAAAGCTATGACTATTATAACATCAATTATACTTGGGGTGGTAGAGGGGTTGACCGAATTTCTCCCCATTTCTTCGACTGGGCACTTAATTCTAAGTTCGGAGATTCTTAAACTCCCCAATACGGAGTTCCTTAAGAGTTTCGAAATAATTATCCAGCTCGGGGCGATTGGAGCGGTTATGGCTCTCTATTGGCGGCAGCTCTTGATCAATTGGGCGGTGATGAAACGGGTGGCGGCCGCCTTTATCCCTACGGCGATTATTGGCTTGCTCCTTTATAAGATTATCAAATCTTATTTACTCGGTAACTCGTGGGTAGTTGTCGGGAGCCTATTTATTGGGGGTATTGTTTTGATTTTATTTGAGCTCTGGTTGACAAGAAAAGATAGCCAGACTTTTGGAGCTGAAGATACTAAGTTAGAGAATCTCGAAAAAATGTCTTACAAAGAAGCCGTTACCATTGGACTATGTCAGTCCTTGGCTGTCATCCCTGGGGTCTCGCGTTCGGCCGCAACGATTGTTGGCGGTTTGGCCCTTAATATGACGAGAGAGGCAATCGTGGAGTTTTCTTTTCTTTTGGCTGTGCCGACGATGCTGGCGGCAACAGGACTGGATCTTATTAAGTCTTCACCTGATTTTACCGTGAATGAGTTTGGCCTATTGCTGATAGGCTTCATGGTCTCTTTTCTTGTCGCCCTTTTGGCTATCAAAACTTTCTTGGCTTATATTAGGAATAATAATTTTATCGCTTTTGGCATTTATCGTATTGTTATTGCGATCGTTTTTGCTCTAGTTTTCCTCATTTGACATTAAGCTTAGTTTCAGGTTTAATTTAGTTTGGCGTGTTTTTTGTTGAGTATTAATGTCCCAACCGGAATTGGAGAAGTGTTTTATGCCTGAAGCAGTGAAGGTCCACGTTTTGGCTGAGTTGATCGGGAAGGATACCCTGAACGAGGCCCGGAGTTTTTCCCTCTTCCTTGAGGGGGTTAACAAGTCTTGGCCGGGAGCTACCTTCCCTGTGCGAACTCTTGAGGCCAAGAACAGTCCCGTCAGTCCCTGGCTAGCCTTTGCGGCATGGCTCTACGAGTATCGCCAGACCCATCTTGGCGAGCTTCCTCTCATTGGTTTTGTCTTTGCTGAAAACCATGAGGAAACACCGGTTCCTCTCATCCAACTTGAGCAGGTCATCGGGATGGTCTGCTCCACCTTCGGGCTGCCTCGTTCTCCCCATGTGGAGAATGAACCCTCCATGCCCGACCTGGCCTTGGTCTGAGAATCGTTCCGATCCTGTCCCCGCGCACCACCAGGTGCGCGGGGGCTGTTTTTTTGCTAGAATATTTTGTATGTATCCCGTTAGAAATTCTACGGGTATGTGAAAGTTTAGTATTATTGTAAGTTAATAAATTTCTAACGGGATGTATAAAATTGTATTAATTCGCCATGGCGAAAGTGTGTGGAATAAGGAGAACCGTTTTACTGGTTGGGTTGACGTTGATCTGACTGAATTGGGCGAAGAGGAGGCTCATAAAGCTGGTCAATTGTTAAAAGCCAAAGGCTTTGTCTTTGATCTAGCTTTTACTTCTGTTCTGAAACGATCTAATAAGACGCTCGATATTATCTTGTCTGAAATGGGGGAGCAGGAGATAGAAATAAGAAAATCTTGGCGCTTGAATGAACGACATTATGGAGCACTCCAGGGTCTTAATAAGTCTGAGACTTCCGCTAAGTATGGCGAAGAACAAGTAAAAATTTGGCGCCGTGGTTATGATGTCGTTATCCCTCCCCTGACTAAAGATAGTGAGATGTACCCTGGCAAAGATCCGCTTTATGCTAATTTAACGGAAGCCGAAATTCCTCTAACCGAGAATTTAAAAAATGTGGTGGATCGTGTGACTCCATACTGGGAACAAGAAATCGCTCCGGCGATTAAGGAGGGGAGACAAATTGTCGTTGTTGCCTCGGGCAATAGTTTGCGCGCGTTGGTAAAATATTTAAGTAATCTTTCTGAAGAAGAGATTGTCGAATTTAATTTCCCGACTGGCATCCCAATGGTCTACGAATTAGACGATAATCTCAAACCAATCAATCGCTACTTCCTCGCCGACCCCGCTGCTCTCCAAGCGGCCCTCGACAAAGTCGCCAATCAAGGCAAAAAAGCTTAAGCCTGTAAAATTGTTGATAAAGTAACCCAAAAGCCCTTATTTATCGAAGTTGGACTTCGCAAGATAAGGGCTTTTGAGTTTTTGAATTTGATTAAGCCTAAACTTTGAAAGCGGAACGGCCGGGGTAGCTGGCTTTGGCGCCGAGTTCTTCTTCGATGCGGAGGAGTTCGTTGTATTTACAGATGCGTTCTGAACGGCAGAGGGAACCGGTTTTGATTTGACCGGTACCAAGACCGACGACAAGGTCGGCGATGGTTGTGTCTTCGGTCTCACCTGAACGGTGCGAGACGACAGCGGTGTAGTGATTCTCCTCGGCTAACTTAATGGCGGAGATTGTTTCAGAGACTGTACCGATTTGGTTGAGTTTTATCAAGATAGAATTACAGACTTTCTTATCAATTCCTTCGTGAAGTTTCTTAACATTAGTGACGAAGAGGTCATCACCAACGAGCTGAACTTTAGAGCCCAATTTCTCGGTGAGCAAAGCATAGCCGGTCCAATCATCTTCAGCGAGACCATCTTCAATTGAGACGATTGGATATTTTGCGCACCAGTCTTCATACATGGCAACCATCTCTTCACTAGTAAGAGATTTGCCTTCAGTTTTTAATTCATACTTGCCGTCCTTGTAGAATTCGCTGGCGGCTGCATCGATGGCAATAGCGATGTCTTCGCCAGGCTTGTATCCCGCTTTGGTAATGGCCTCAAGAATCACCTCGATCGCGCCAGCATTATTTGGTAGGGATGGGGCAAAACCACCTTCGTCACCGACGGAAGTATTCAGACCTTTTTCTTTAAGAATTTTCTTGAGGGCGTGGAAGGTCTCGGCGCCATAACGAAGAGCTTCACTAAAGGTTGGCGCGCCGACCGGCATAATCATAAATTCTTGAATATCAGTAGAATTATCAGCGTGACTTCCTCCGTTTAAGACGTTCATCATTGGTACTGGTAGACGAAGATTTGAGGAGGACGAAATATCGGCAAAATATTGGTAAAGTTTTTTCCCTTCGGCTGAAGCGGAAGCATGGGAGAAGGCGAGAGAAACCCCCAAGATGGCATTGGCTCCTAAGTGGCCCTTGTTCTCTGTGCCATCTAAGGCAATCATCTCGGCGTCTAACGACTTTTGGTCAAAATCACGGTCAATTAATTTTTGAGCAATTTCGCCGTTAACATTGGCGACAGCTTGGAATACACCTTTGCCGCCATAACGAGTTTTGTCTCCGTCACGTAGTTCAACCGCTTCATAAGAACCAGTAGAGGCCCCAGAAGGGACAGCGGCGCGGCCGAAGAATGTTTGACCGCCGCTATTTAGTACTGTTAAATCAACTTCAACTGTTGGATTGCCGCGGGAATCCAAAATTTCGCGGGCTTTAATACTTTTTATTTTAATCATAAGGCTATTTTAACTGATTTGCCCCAAGGAGACAAATTTGCTATAATTACCAGTATTACACATCTAAATTGATGCTAAGGGCAAGAGCCCTTAGGTCTTATTTGTCTTCATTATGTCATATTTAACACTTTTCCAATCTAAAGATATTATTGATGTTTTGCTTGTTGCCTTGCTGATTTATTTCATTCTGGTCTTCATTAAGCAGTCTAAGTCTTTTGTTGTGGCTTATGGGGCAGCGATTTATCTCTTAATTATTTATTTTGCGCGAACATTATCCTTAACTTTAACCCGAGAGATATTCCAAATCCTATCAACAGTTTTCCTTCTTGTCTTTGTCGTCATATTCCAACGAGAACTTCGGCGCTTCTTTGACTGGATTTTTATTTCCACTCGTCGCTTGACTCACCGTCGGCAAAGAACAATTTCAAATGATGTCTCTTTCTCTATTATTAAAGCGGCCCAAGAAATGGCGGCTAAGAAAATCGGGGCATTGATTGTCTTGCCTGGAGAATTACCACTAGAGGGTATTGTTGAGGGAGGTTTCGTTCTTGAGGGACGGGTTTCTTTACCTCTCATTCTTTCAATTTTTGATCCAACTAGTCCGGGGCATGATGGAGCCATGATTATCGATAATAATCGAGTGAAGAAGTTTGGCGTTCATTTGCCTCTGGCCGATAATTTTTCTGGTTTCGAAAAAACTGGGACAAGACATCGTGCGGCTGTGGGAATTACGCAAAGGACGGACGCTCTTGTCATTGTTGTTTCCGAAGAGCGTGGCGAAATTTCTGTCGCTAGTCGTGGTGAATTAAAAAAAATTGATAATATCCATTTACTAGAAGAGCAGATTAGTAAATTTATCAGTGTAGCTCAAGAACCAGAATTTTCTCATTTTTGGCGCGTCTTTTTGGCTCGGAATTGGTGGTTGAAGGTTCTGGCTTTGTTTCTTGCCCTCGTCCTCCGAATTGTCCTATAATAATAAAGTCAATTATTAATTAATATTTATTCTTAAAAATAAAAAAATATGGATAATATAAAAACAAAGAATGTGTTTTATGGGGTGTTGATTGTCGCGGTGCTAATTTTGTCTTACTCAGCTTATTCTTATTCACAAACTTATGCTGACTCAATGATGCTCCGAAGTTTTAGTGTTACCGGTGAGGCTAAAGTTAATGCCGTTCCTGATATTGCCACTGTTGATCTTGGTGTTGTCACCGAAGGGGGGACTGACGTTGCCAAACTACAAGAACAGAATACGACCAAGATGAATAAAATTATTGATTATCTAAAAGGCCAAAAAATTGAGGCCAAAGATATTAAGACTACCGGTTATAGCTTAGAGCCACGTTATCAATATTCTTCTTGCACTGGGAATATGGTCTGCCCACCACCAGCGATAGTTGGCTATACTGTCAGACAGAACGCGACAGTTAAGATCCGTGATTTTAAGGTTATTGGTAAAGTTCTACAGGGAGTGGTGGCGGCTGGAGCCAATACTGTCTCTCAATTAAGTTTTACCTTCGACGATATGGATAGTCTCTTGGGTCAAGTGAAGGGCGAAGCCGTTAAGAAGGCTCAGCTTAAGGCTAAGGCTCTGGCTTCGACTGCTGGTTTCCGTTTAGGGGAATTACTCTCGATCGAGGATAACGGTAATTCTTATCAGCCTATGCCTTATGGTATTGGTGGCGGTGCGGATATTGCCATGATGAAGAGTGTCTCAGCTCCAGCCCCGGCCATAGAGCCCGGGTCTCAAGATTTGACAGCCTCAGTCGTTTTACGTTACGGTATTAAGTAAGTAATCAAATAGTCTAAGAGGTGGGGCTTCTCAAAAGGGGAGCTTCACCTCTTATAATTTAAAAAATATGTATACAAAGAAAACTAAAATAGTCGCGACGATTGGGCCGGTCTCTGAAGATGAGAAAACCCTTGAGCGTTTAATTAAACACGGGGTTAATGTCATTCGTCTTAATTTTTCTCATGGAGATTTTGCCGAGCACGGCGTCCGGGTGACGCGGGCTAGGTCTATCTCGGCTCGACTAGATACCCCCGTGGCCATTTTGCAAGATCTCTGTGGCCCCAAAATTCGTATTGGTGATTTTTACCAAGAGCGAGTGACCTTGGTCCCGGGTGAGGAATTTGTTTTAACCACCACTGAAGCTGTTGTTGGAGATGAACACAAGGCTTGGGTCTCTTATGCTAATTTGCCTAAAGAAGTTAAAGCGGGCAATATTATTTTTCTTGACGATGGTAAGAAGAAACTTGAAGTGAAGAAGGTTCTTGGTAATGATATCTATTGTCAGATTATTATTGGTGGTGAGACTAAGGGTCGTCGAGGAGTTAATGTCCCTGGTGCCTACCTTTCCCTTTCGTCTCTAACTGATAAAGATAAGAAAGATCTAGAATTTGGTATCGAGAAAAAAGTAGATTTTATGGCTCTTTCTTTTGTCCGTCGTCCTGAAGATGTTATCGAATTGCGAGAAATTCTTAAACAGAAGGGGGCCGAAGATATCAAAATTATTTCCAAAATAGAAACCGAAGAAGCCATTGATAACTTAGACGCCATTCTTGCTGTTTCGGATGGTGTTATGGTCGCCCGCGGTGACCTAGCCATTGAGATTCCCGCGGAGCAAGTACCTTTTGCACAGAAGACGATTATTAAGAAATGTAACCGTTTGGGCTTGCCTGTTATTACTGCAACGCAAATGTTGGAATCAATGATTAGTTCCGCAACTCCGACTCGGGCGGAGGTTAATGATGTGGCCAATGCTATTTTTGATGGTACTGACGCGGTGATGCTTTCTGAAGAGACCACTCTTGGCAAACACCCCGTAGAAGCTGTTGATGTGATGTCTCGTGTGGCAATCCAGACTGAGAAACATCTTGACCATGATGTTTATCTGGCTAATGTCTGCTCAAGTAATGTTTGCCTTAAGAGTAGTGTTACGGATGCTATCTCTCAGGCGGCGATAAATGTCGGTCGCAATATTGAGGCTAGTGCCATCGTTGTCTTATCAGCTTCGGGTTATACCGCTCGAATGATCTCACGCCTTAAGCCTAAGAAACCCCTGGTCATTTTCACTCCGAACGAGAAAACTTATAATCAAATGGCCTTGTCTTTTGGTTGTTACCCGCTACTCGATAAAAATTTTGTTTCACTTTCTCAGGTGGTCGAAGAGTCTAAGGGTATGCTCTTAGGCAAAAAACTGGTTAAAAAAGGGGATAAGGTTATTATTGTGGCTGGCTTACCGTTGGGCACTGGTGGCACAACCAATACCATTCTTGCTGAAACCATCTAGAGACTTATTATATTTGCCACTTCTAATTGTATGATATAATGGGGGTATAAAAGGCCCCCATTATTAATTATTAACAATAAATTAATATGAGAATCAATATAAAAGCTTCTGGGATAGAACTTACTCCGGCGCTCAGCTCCTATGTTAATGATAAGGTGGCCATGCTCGACAAATTACTAATCAATGACCCGGCGGCTTATGCTGATGTAGAAATTGGAAAGAGAACCAATCATCACAAGACTGGTGAATGGTTCTTTGGTGAGATTAATCTTCACACGGCGGGTAAGATTATTCGTCACGTTGAAGAAAAAGATGATCTCTATGCTGCTATTGATAAGGTCAAAGATGGCCTGGCTGAGGATATTAGTACTTCAGAAAAAAAGAAAAATACTTTGTTCAAGCGTGGTTCTCGCGCTATCAAGAATCTATTCCGCCGCGTGTAGTCCGTTTAGGAAAGATTTCCAATCCATCTCTTTGCGCCCTTCTGGGACAACACGATCGTAGACAAGCTTATCCTCCTCGAGGTGAGCTTGTTTTACTATAAGACGAATTTTACCGGCCGGCCCGGGGTAATCAAAATAAGTGCCGGGCCAAGGATTAAAAGCGAGAATTTGACGGAAGCGGGAAAGAGCCGGAGCTTGCTGGTCTAAGAAACCATCTTCCTTGGTAAATTTTTTTGTGACGGTTGCTTGCTCGTGATCTTGGGGCTCAGGACTAATTTTGCCAGCTAAATAATCTGGCAAAATCTTAATTAATAACTCTGTTCCGACATCAGATAATTTGTCTCTTAGTTGTTCAAAATTATATTTATCAGCTAATTCAATTTTTTCCATGGCAATAATTGGCCCGTGGTCCATGAGAGCGTCAACTAACATAATGGCGACGCCTGTTTCTTCATCACCATTTAGAATGGCAGTTTCTAGGGGTGAAGGCCCACGATATTTAGGAAGAAGTGACGGATGGATATTAAGAGTGCCATGAGTTGGAATATTTAAAATTTCTTGTGGGATTATCTTGCCATAAGACGCGACTAAAAAGAAATCAAATTTTTCTTCAGGAAAATTTAGTCCCTTCAAGCTCGCCGGCTGAATAAAGGGGATGTCATTTTCTTCTGCCCAGGTCTTGGCCAATGGGGAAGTCATCACCCTTTTTCTCCCCTTCGGTTGATCGGGCACGGTAACAATGAGGGAAGCTAAAAGCCCCTCTTTTTTAAGATTATCTAAAGCCCTAACACTGAACTCGTCTGTTCCAAAGAAAGCAAATTTCATATTAAGAAGTTTAGCAAGAAACGGCTAGACAAGTAAATACGCCTGTAATATTATTAAGTCAATGGAAGATCCAACTAAAGAAAGTTCCCCTGGCAAGCAAATCGATTTACCAGTAACAGAAGCCTTCGAGGTGTCAGATTTTTTTAATGTTAATTCTAACGATATTCGTTTTAGCTCCGTTGACTCTGATTTAAAAAAGATGTGGGGGACGGTTGGGGTCGAAGGCCCTCGTCGCCTAGGCGCACGAGCCTTAGGGCAGAAAGAGACTTTTTTTCTTGATGGAGAAGGAGACTCGAGCTTGGCTGACATCAAGTTTTTACTGGAGCAACAACCGAACGGAGAAGAAGGTTTTCTCCTGACTACTGAACCCAACTTCTTTATGGTCGCTGGTTGCGTTGTTCGTCTATGGTGGGGCGGGATGGGCTGGAGGTTATCTCTTGATAAAAACCCTTCGACCGGTTTTGGTCGTTGGTGGGACGAAGGTGATCAATTAATTTCTCGAGCCTAGGCTTTTTCTTTTTGTTTTCCTTCCGGGGTATATTCCCTTAGGTTCTTGGCTTTTTCAATAAAGAGCACTCCGTCTAAGTGATCGGTCTCGTGTTGGAAGATTTGGGCAATGACGCCAGAGCCTGAACGAGAGAATTTTTTACCATTAATATCATAAGCTTCAACCGTTGCCTTGCTTGAGCGCTTCACTTGACCGAAGTACCAACGCACCGAGAGACAGCCCTCATCCATCTCTTCTTTTGTTCTAGATAGCTTGGTTATAATCGGATTAATAAAGACTAAGTCTGGGTAAATTTTCTCCTCATCTTCTGGTGTTAGAATCTTACCGGCGACGATAAAAATTCTAAGAGGCACGGCAATCTGAGGCGCGGCTAGGGCCACCCCGTCATCCTCTTTAGAGAGAGCGAGACTCATATCGGCAATAATTTTCTTAAGTTCAGGGGTACCAAAAAGTTCCTTCGGGACTGTCTTTGCCCTTTCATGTAGCCCTTTATGGTCTTTGGTTACAATTTTTACCATCGGCCTATTATAACACAGATTCGGGATCGACGTTAATGATGAAAGAGGGGGGGAGAGATTTGAGAATTTTTGATAATTCGGGATCGGGCCAATTGCTTGCGGGGAGACGAAGTAAGATATTTAAAACCGGGAGACCCTTGGTGTTTTTTGAGATATCGGGGTAACCAAGAGGCTGCCATTTTTCGACCATTTTTTCTAAACGGGACATCTCCTTTCTAATTTCAGGCAAACTCCCAGCCAAAGATATTTTAATAAGCACTTTGAAGGGTGGGTAACCCATCTCCTGACGGTCAGCAATTTCGTCACGATAGAAGTCGATAAGATTACCTCCTGTGACATAAGTAAAAACTTTTTCTTCCGGCTGTCTTGTTTGGATAATAAAATGTTTGCGTGTTAGTTGTTTGAGCTTAATGAGAGTGGAAAATAATTTTTCACTAGCGCGCCAGTCGGGCATAGCAAGGAAGGCATCAAGCCCTACGGCGAAGACGTTATCTATTGGGCCGTCTATATAGTGAAGGGCCATTTCGGTTCCGATCAAAATACTATTAGGTGTCTTATTAAATTGACGAATAATCTCTTCGGCTTTTTTACTGGTCTTGGCATTGTCACTATCAAGACGAAAGATTGTTGCTTTGGGGAAATTTGTGGCCAGTTCCTCCGCTATCTTTTCGACACCGAAGCCGATAATCGCGAGACGTTGGCCTTTACAGTTTTTACACTCATCTTCAATCTCCACGACCTGACCACATTTGTGACAGATAAAGACCCTTTCTTTGAGCCGTGGGTTCTGGTGAATAGTCAGGGGTAAGTGACAGACATCGCAAGCCATTACTGTCCCACAATCGCGACAGATAGTGAGGGGAGCAAGGCCTCTCCTCCCTGAATAAATAAAAACTTTCTCGTTACTGTCCAGAGCATTTTCAATTCTTTCTCTGAGTCTCTCATTGGTGGCTTCAAGGATACTGGTCTTATCCTTGTCATTTGTTAAGGGGATAATTTGGTTGGTGGCATTAGAGGTAAAGCGATATTTGATCGAACCGAGGGCTGTTACTTCACTTTTCCCTAAACGATATATTGTTTCGCTACGGAGAGCGCTGTCGCCTAAGATTAATCTTATTTCTTTTTGTTTAACAAGCTCTTCAATAAAGAAACGCCAGTCAATAAAGGGACGAACCATCATTTTGTAGGCCGGAGAATTTTCGTGCTCAATAATTATGGTACTTATGTCTTCGCGTGGTAAAGAGAGGAAGAGTGGAGTGCCGACAACGAGTATTGGGTGCTCAGTGCTAAGAGCTTTTTTCCAAAAATCAATTTGTTCTTTTTTTGAGAGCGTGCCGTGTCCGACGAGGACATAGTTTTCAATTCCTTTTTTGAGCGGTTCAATAATTCGATTGATGTCGGCGCTGGTCGGTAGACAGAGGTATACTGATTGTTTTTTGGCGAAAGCTTCGCGAATCAAACTTTTGTAACGGGCGAGTCGCTCCTCTTCTGGTTCCTGGACAGCGTTGATTTCTGGTAATATTTTTTCGGTTGGGGTGGCCTTTATTGCTTTGACCTCAGGGAGCTCATCGAGAATGGCTTGAGGAATGGTGGCTTTAATAACGGGGCCAGTGGATGTAGCAAAATAATCAGCGGTGATGTTGGCGGCCATCATAAACTGGGCGTCAAAGTAGTTTATTTTTCTTATCTTTGTCACTTTGCGGAGTTGCCAGTCGACATTCTTGAGCTCGCTTTTTAGGTCGCTTGCCTCACGGCTGTCGATAATTAGGGCTAAAACCTGTTGTCCTCTCACCGGCACCGTGGCTAGGGAACCGAGAGGCGCATCTTGGGCCGTAAAATAAGACAAATTGTCTCGCCAAACATTTTTTTTTAGGGGGATAACAGTGACTATTTTCATAAGAGTTTAGTTAGTCAGAGTATAGCGATTTTCTTATTTATCCACAACCATAATTTTTCTTCTCAAATGAGGCTGATTGTTGTATTATAAGGGTGATGAAAGTCGGTTATTTTAAAGTTGAATCATCTGCTCCTGTTATTGTATCGCCTGGCGACCGGGACCTTTCTCTTCCCCCTGATAGGAAGTTGGCGACTCGCCCTCTCAATAAATGGAAATTAATTACCTTGCCTCTTACGGGCTTTGTTTTGGCGTTGATGCTTGTCGGTAGTTTGCAAGTTGGGGTGAAGCTGGCTAATTATGATTTACCAGAGGAACGCTATGCCTCTGTGGCTAAGATTGATTTGCCCGATAATGTCCTTTTTATGGCCTCGGTTTACGAATCAGTTTCTAATTTATTTAAAACCGTCGTTTCTTGGTTGGAGAATTTTTGGAATTATTTAGTCATTACGTGGCGGGGGATTTGGGGTCAAGAAGAACCATCTTCATTAGTTATTACGAAGACTCTCCAAGGGGGTAGTAGTCCCGTTTCTCTTTTTGGGGGGAGTGTTAGTTCTGATAAAAAAGTTTATGCCGTGATGGCTCTTCCCTCCAATGGGGCATTAGAAATTGATGAGAATCTTAAAAAAGATTTACAGCAGGTCTTCGCTGACCCTGTTGATATCAAGTTTGACGCGACCGGTCGGTCGGGTACAGTCACCCCCATTTTCCCATCTGGTCAAAGAGGAAGTAGTTATGTCTTTGTTTTGACTCCTGCCCGTTAAATTCAATTTATGAAAAAATTTTTTTTTATCTTTTTTTTCTCCATCTTATTTTTTGGTTTTGTTAGCTCGGCTTCTGCCTATGTTGCAGCTAGCCCCAATTATCGGTTAGAAAAAGATAGTTTGAATGTTGGGGGGACAGACTTTTCGACTTCGGGGAATTATGGTCTTAGTGACACCTTAGGAGAACTTGCTTCGGGCTTGGGTTTTGGTGGACTTAATAATGCTAGTACTGGTTATCGTTATATGGAGATTGATCCAGCGGCGGTTGTTCCTCCTGTTCCTGGCTGTATTGACCCCCGAGCTTGTAACTATAATCCACTGGCAACCCAAGACGATCACTCTTGTACTTATAATTGTCATCCACCTCAACCAATTGGATGTACTGACAAGGTCGCTATTAATTATAATCCGATAGCAACGGCTGATAATGGGACTTGTCACTATCAACTTAACAACTTTAAAGCAAAATATGATGAAGTCCAGAAGGCCATACTCCTTACCTGGGAGAATCCTCCCCTAACAAAATTCCAGTCAATTGTCATTGTCCGTGGCTGGGTTAATTCACCAGTTGGCTTAGTAAAGATTTATGAAGGAAAAGGGGAGAGAACTCTTGATTCCAATGTCCAAGAGGGGCAACATTATTATTATACGGCTTTCGTTCTTAATAATGATAATTCTTTTTCTGACGGGCGTCTTGCTGATGAGGTCGTTCCTTGGCCACCGGGGAAAATTTCTGGTTGTACTGACCCGGCTGCTTTAAACTATAATCCACGAGCAGAACTTAATGACGACAGCTGCCGCTATGGTGAGGATGGTGGTCCTTTTTCTTTTCTTCCTCCTGCCGCCTCGTCTTTAAACGTAAAATGGGAATTATCCTTTATTCAACCAGCAGAAAGTGTAAAAACTTTTGACTGGAGGGGGATTGTTCGCTTGGCAGGGGCCAAACCTGTAACTGTTCGATTAAAATTTAGTTCAATTGTCTCTTCCCTTAAGACCATTGGGGTAACACTGACAGATCCTTATGATAAAAATAAAAGTTATTCTTTTTTGATGCATCGCTCTGCTGATGGGATAACTTATGAGGCGATGCTTAGTCCTTTACTCAAGAGGGGTTTGTATCCGATTGATATTTATATCATCAATTACGAGAATCAGACGATGCAGCATATCAAGGGTCGCTTGGTGATACCTAACACGGCTTTTCCTTGGCTAACAACTGCCGGGCTATTTATTGGCTTCCTTCCTTTGTTAATTGATCTCTGGAATCTTCTGATCCGTGTCTTTAGTTATTTCCTTGGTCGTCGCCGTCACGACAAACCCTGGGGAACAGTTTATGACTCTGAGACAAAACAACCTCTCGATCCGGTTTATGTTACGGCTGAAGTGACGGGCCCTGATGGTAAAATGAAAGAGATGGCTAGCGCCATTACTGATATTGATGGGCGCTATAGTTTCTTCCTGCCAGATGGTACTTATTATTTTAAGGCGAATAAGACTCACTATAAATTCCCTTCCTCTAAATTAGAAGGACGAGAGTGGGATGAGCTTTATCGTAATTTATATTTTGGCTCCCCGATTGTTGTTACTAGTAACAACGTTGTCAATCTTAATATTCCGATGGACTCAGTTGACTTCGACTGGAATGAATTTGCGAAGACAAAGACTAATTTCTTCCGTTTCTACGACCGACGCAAGCTCTGGTTGAATCGTTTGTATAAATTATTCTTTGGTTTTGGTTTCATCCTTTCTATTTATGCTATTGTCTTTGATTTCTCACTTCCAAATATTATCATTACTCTTCTCTATGTTGGAATTATTATCTACAATATTTTCTGGCGAGATAAATATAAACCACTGAGAGTGTTTAGGGAAAGTACTGGTGAACCTCTATCTTTTGCTATTTTGCGGGTCTTTATTCCTAATCTTAATCAACAAATTAAACAGGTGGTGGCCGATAAGTTTGGACGTTTTTACCTCTTAGTCCGACCTGGTGTCTACTATTATACGGTCGAAGAGAAACTTCCTGACGGATCCTACATTAAAGTTTACCAATCTGAGCCTATTAACTTTAAAGACGGAATTTTGACAAGAGACGTTTCTGTGAAATAATAGGCTTAATCATGATTAAAGACGATAGATTCATTATCGCCGGTTTAGGTGGTGCCAAAACTCTGAAAGGTGAAATTGCTATTGGTGGTGCCAAAAACGAGGCCCTTAAGGTTTTGGCCGGTAGCGTTTTGTTCAAAGACGGTTTTTCTGTTGAAAACATCCCGGAGATTGAAGATGTTCGAAAGATTATTGAACTCTTGGAACGATTAGGCGTTAAGGTTGAACATTCAGGAAAGAATTTTTATTCTTTAGATACAACAGAGCTCAAAGAGTTTAGCTTGCCAGCTGATATTTCTAAGAAACTGCGAGCTTCGATTGTTATTACTGGGCCGCTTTTGGCTCGCTTTGGTAAAGTAATTTTCCCTTACCCTGGTGGTTGTGTTATTGGTAAACGGCCGATAGATATGTTTCTGTCAGGTTTCCGCAAGATGGGAGCAAACATTACTGAGGACGGAGAGACCTTTACGGTTGAGGCGGCTGACGGGAAATTAGTTGGAGCCGAGATCTTTTTCAAGCAACAGTCAGTGACGAGTACTGAGACCTTTATGATGGCGGGGGTTTTAGCTCGTGGCGTGACGGTTCTTAAGAATTGCCCCGTTGAGCCAGAGATTGTCTCATTGGGTGAATGGCTAAATGAATGTGGAGCCAAAATTACTGGTCTTGGAACTTCGACGATTAAAATTGAAGGTGGGGATTTACTAATTGGTGAAGGGAAAACCCACCACACTTTACCCGACCGCATTGAGGCGGGGAGTTTTATTATTCTTGGGGCTCTCGCTGCCTCGGAATTGACTGTTAAAAATTGTCACCCCGACCATCTTGACGCCCTCACTGCTTATTTATCTGAGGCCGGAGTTAATATCGAAACAGGTCCTGATTGGGTTAAAGTTACAAATAGTGGTGACGAGAAATTTACGGCGCTTGATGTGAAGACTCACGAGTATCCTGGTTTCCCCACCGATCTGCAAGCACCCTTTTCTATTTTTTTAACGCAAGCTGAAGGTCAGAGTTATATCTTCGAAACAATTTTTGAGGGTCGCTTAAATTATTTTGATGCCCTAAATCGGATGGGGGCTAAAGTGAAGGTTCTTGATTCCCACCGTGCGATTATTGATGGGCCAACACCCCTATCAGGCCGAGAGATTGAGAGTCCAGACCTGCGAGCGGGCTTAGCTTATGTTTTAGCGGCTATTATTGCATCTGGGCAATCGGTAGTACATAATGTCGAATATATCGACCGGGGTTACGAGGAGATCGAAAAGCGCCTAGTTAGCCTAGGTCTAGAGGTCAAAAGAGTCTCCGGCGATGATAAAAACGAATTATGTCAGTGTTTACCACAAAACTAGGAATAGACTTAGGGACGGCCAATACTTTGGTTTATGTGCCGGGCCAGGGGATAGTCTTGAATGAGCCCTCGGTTGTGGCTGTTAACTTGATGGATAACCGGGTTGTGGCGGTGGGGGGAGAAGCTAAAGATATGGTTGGTAAGGCCCCCGACACCATTATGGTCTATAAGCCGATGAAAGATGGTGTAATTGCTGACTACCGCATTACTGAGGCGATGTTGCGTTACTATATTAATAAAGCGATCGGGCGTTTTAACTTGTTTAAGCCTGACGTCATGGTCTCTGTCCCAGCCGGTGTCACTTCAACTGAACGCCGAGCGGTAATTGAAGCTACAGTACGGGCCGGAGCCAAGAATGCTTATGTCGTGAAGGAGCCAATCTTGGCCGCTATCGGTGCGGGAATTCCAATTTATGAGGCCTGTGGTCACATGGTTGTTGATATCGGAGGGGGAACAACTGACGTGGCGGTGATTTCTCTTGGAGGTATTGTCTCTTCGACGTCGGTTAAGCATGCCGGCAATAAGATTGACCAAGCGATTGCCGATTATATTAAAAAAACTTTCAATTTAGCTATTGGCGATAAGACGGCTGAGGAAGTAAAAATTTCGGTTGGTTCAGCAGTTCCGATCGAGGATGAGGTTTCTTATACTATTAAGGGGCGAGACTTTATGACCGGGCTTCCTCGTTCGGCGGAGGTACGAACTAATGAGATTGTGCGGGCTATCGACAATGAACTTAAGGAAATTATCCGCGCTATTAAAATTGTTTTTCAAGATACTCCGCCTGAACTTTCAGCTGATGTCATTGACCAGGGGATTACTTTGACCGGCGGATCGTCACAATTGCGTAATTTATCTGAACTCATTTTCCGTAAGACGGGGGTTAAAGCTTATGTGGCCGAAGATGCTCTTTATTGTGTGGCGAAGGGGACTGGCATCGCCCTTGATCATATTGATGTCTATAAAAGAAGTATTATTTCCAAGAGATAGTAACAAGTAATGGGAAATAAAGAAATTTTTGATTTTAAAAAATTGTATCACGCCTATTTATTGGTTGGGGATAGGAAATATTGGCAAGGAATTCTCGCTCAAGAATTAAAAGGGAATTTAAAGATAGAGAATTTGTCTGCTTACCCTGATCTTTTCTGGCAAGCTTATGATTCCTTTGGAGTTAAAGACAGTCACACTTTAATTGAGAAAGAATCGCGCAAATCTTTTTCGGGTACGGGTCGCTTCTTTGTCTTAGAAATAAATTCGGCTACGTCTGAAGCGCAAAATGCTTTGATTAAGACTTTTGAAGAATCTATCCCTGATACTCATTTTTTCATCATTGCTCGTTCAGCGGAGATTTTTCTTCCGACGGTCTGCTCGCGAATGATGGTCCTGGGTACCCCCAAGGACTCTCCTTTGGGGGCCGCTCAAGGAGAGTCCTTGGGGGTGGGCAAATTCCTTAAACTCGACCTTCCCGACCGCCTTGAATTTTTACAAAAAGAATTTCTTAAATCGAAAGACAAATCTAAAAGTGAGATAATCGATTTTGTGATAGAACTAGAGAAAACTCTCCGAGCGGGGATAGAGATGAGGAAAATTACTAAAGACGAAGAGCTCATTCTCTATGAATTAGAAAAATCTCGTCGCTATTTAGAGAACCCTCGTTCGTCCAATCGCCTCATTTTAGAACACTTAGCTTTGATTTTACCAAATTAGCAACTTCCTATATAATATATCCATGTATAACTTTTTATCATTTAAAACAAAATTAACCGAGGTTGAGGATTGGCTCGGACGTGAGTATTTGAGCATTAGAACGGGAAAGGCCACCCCCGCTGTTTTAGACAGCGTGATGGTAGAATCTTATGGTGCGCGAACTCCTCTTAAACATGTGGCCGCCATTGGGATTGAAGATGCTCGAACTGTGCGTATTACCCCGTGGGACAAGAGTCAGCTCGGCGCTATCCAGACAGCCATCGAAGCCGCTAATATTGGCCTCTCTGTCTCGCCGGATTCAAGTGGTCTGCGCGCCATCTTCCCCATGCTCACTGAAGAGCGCCGCAAAATGTTAATTAAGCTTACAGGTGATAAGTTAGAAGATGCTCGTATTTCGGTGCGCAAGGAACGAGAAAAAGTTTGGGAGGAAATTCAAGAACAGGAGAAAGCCGGTGAAATGAGCGAAGACGACAAGTATAAGGCTAAGGATGATTTGCAGAAAATGATTGACGAGGCGAATGCTAAACTCGAAGCCCTATCTAAAAGAAAGGAAACCGAAATAATGAGCTAGCATGACAATCGTACTTTTTATCCTTGTCCTCGCGTTACTTATCTTAACTCACGAGTTGGGGCATTTTATTGTTGCCAAACTCTCTGGAATTCGGGTGGACGAATTTGGTCTAGGGCTGCCACCAAAAGTTTTTGGGGTGAAAAAAGGGGAGACCACCTATTCGATCAACGCCTTGCCCTTTGGTGGTTTTGTTAAAATTTTTGGTGAAGATCCTAATGAAGAAAATACCAGTGGCCCTGATAGTGCTCGCTCTTTTGTCCATAAACCCAAGTGGATCCAAGCTCTGGTCCTCGCTGCCGGTGTTACTTTTAATTTAATTTTTGCTTGGATTCTTATCTCTATAAATTTAATGATTGGAATGCCCGTGGCGACGGACGGGGGAGTCCCGGCTGGGATGACCGTTCATCGTGAGATGTTGGCCGTGGTTAATGTCCTTAAAGACTCGCCGGCGGCCTTGGGTGGTATCAAGGCTGGTGATCAATTAATTTCACTTTCGTCAGGCCAAGAAAAGGTGGTGAATTTGTCGGCCGACTCCGTCCGCACTTTTGTGAAGAAGTTTCCAAATCAAGAAGTAAAAGTAGAATATTCACGCAAGGGCCTTTTGGCTACGAGTTCGGTGCTGACGGTTATTCCTAAAACGAATAGTTCTAGTAGCGATGCCATGATCGGTATCGCTATGCAGAAAATTGGTTTGGTCTCGGCGGCTTGGTGGAAGGCGCCTTGTTATGGACTTTATTTTTCATATCATCTTATTGTTAACACTTTTCTATCTTTCGGAGATTTCTTCTCAATGATTGCGACGGAGGGGCAAGGAGCCTTGGCCGCTGTTTCTGGGCCAATCGGTATCTATGGCCTAATGAATGATGCCACCAAGATGGGCTTGGTCTATATCCTTAATTTTATGGTCATTATCTCGGTTAACTTAGCAATCATTAACCTTTTACCCTTCCCGGCCTTAGACGGCGGACGCCTCCTCTTTGTTGCTATCGAAGCGGTAATTCGTCGCCCTATTAAGCCAGTTATTGCCAATACTCTCAACATGATTGGCTTTGGTCTCCTCCTCCTCCTGATGGCGGTTATTGCTATTAGTGACATTTTCAAGCTTCTTTGACCCACTTAGGCTTTTGGGTTAAGATGGGGGCATATGCGACAATCTCAATTGTTCACTAAAACTCGGCGTGAAGCGCCGAAAGAAGAGGTGGCCGAGAACGCCAAGCTCTTGATTCGTGCTGGTTTTATTAATAAGGAATTAGCTGGGGTCTATTCTTATCTTCCCCTTGGTTTGCGTGTTCTAAACAAGATTGAGAATATTATCCGTGAAGAAATGAATGAACTTGGGGGAAATGAATTATCTCTTACTGCTTTCCAAAATCCTGAATTATGGAAGAAGACTGGACGTTGGGATGATGAAGCTGTTGATAATTGGTTCAAAACAGAATTAAAGTCAGGTGGTGAGATTGGACTTGGGACAACTCATGAGGAGATGATTACCAACTTGATGCGTGATCATATTAGTTCGTATAAAGATTTGCCGGTCTATGCTTATCAATTCCAGACTAAGTTCCGTAATGAACTTCGAGCGAAGAGCGGGATTATGCGGGGCCGTGAATTTTTAATGAAAGATCTTTATTCTTTTTCTAAAAGCGAAGAGGAACTAGATGATTTTTATGATAAAGCCAAGGGCGCTTACGAAAGAATTTTTGAACGGGTTGGTTTGGGGGATATTACTTATATAACTTTTGCTTCAGGCGGAACTTTTAGTAAATATAGTCACGAGTATCAAACCTTATCAGAGGCGGGGGAGGATACCATTTATGTCTGTGAGGAGAAAAAATTTGCAATCAACAAAGAGGTTCTTGATGAGGAGACTTTAGCAGAGATGGGGATTGGGATGGATGACCTGGTGGAGAAGAGAGCAATTGAAGTTGGCAATATCTTTAAGTTAGGAACCAAGTTTTCTAAGTCACTCGGCCTTACTTTTACTGACGAGAACGGCGAAAATCGATCTGTGGTCATGGGCTGCTATGGTATCGGGTTAGGCCGATTAATGGGGACCGTCGTGGAAACTTTTGCTGATGACCGGGGTCTTGTTTGGCCTCGAAGTATTGCGCCCTTTACCGTTCATCTTGTTTGGATTCCTGGTGAAGGAAACAATTCGGCGGAATTAGCGGAGAAACTTTATGCTAGTCTAAATGATGAGGGTGTCGAGGTTTTTTATGATGATAGAGTAGCTAGCGCTGGTGAAAAATTTGCCGATGCCGATTTGCTTGGTATTCCCTATAGAGTGATTGTCTCAGATAAGACTTTAGCGAGCGGTCAATTTGAATTAAAAGAGCGAGTGAGTGGTGAAGTTCGTATGGTCAGCCTGGAGGAATTAATAGAGATCGTAAAATAATTAACCGAGCGAAAGAATGATATGTTTTGGCAATTTTCGAAAATGTTTTCTAATGATGTCGGTATCGACCTGGGGACCTCTAATACCTTAGTCTATGTTAAGGGTCATGGCATTATTATCTCTGAGCCATCTATTGTTTCTTTAAACCAAAAGACGGGGCGGGTCGTGGCTGTTGGTAACGATGCGAGCCAGATGATTGGTCGTACCCCAGCCCATATCCAAGCGATAAAACCTCTGGTTGGAGGAGTTATTTCTAATTATGAGGTGGCCGAAGAAATGCTCGCTTATTTTTTGAAAAAGACGGCGACCTTGGTGGGTAGTAATTTGTTCCGTCCTCGTGTTGTGATTGCTGTTCCTTCGGGGATTACCAATGTTGAGAGACGTGCTGTTCGTGATGCCGCGACGGCTGCGGGCGCCCGCGCTGTTCATATTGTTGAGCAACCGGTGGCCGCCGCTATTGGTATTAATATGCCCATCTTTGATCCAGTCGGTAATATGATTGTCGACATTGGTGGCGGGACAACAGATATAGCGGTTATTTCGCTTGGCGGCTTGGTTAAGGTTAAGAATCTTTTGGTCGCCGGTGAACGCTTCAATCAAGATATTATTAATTATGTCCGCGATGAATTTAAAATTCTCTTAGGAGAACGAACGGCCGAAGAAGTTAAAATAAATATTGGAGCCGTTTTGAAACAGAAGGATAATAATGAAACTCTGGTTCGTGGCCGCGATCTTGTGACAGGTCTTCCTCGTGAAGTGGCTATTACTGATTCTGATGTGCGTGAAGCTATTTTTACCTCTCTTAATATTTTTGTTGACGCCGTGAAGGAAGTTTTAGAGGCAACTCCACCAGAAGTGGTCTCTGATATTATGCGCCGAGGTTTAGTCCTTACTGGAGGAGGAGCTCTTATTCGTGGTCTAGGTGAGCTCTTGAGTAAAGAATTGGAAATCCCTGTTCACTTGGCTGATGACCCCCTGACGGCTGTTGTCCGAGGGACTGGGGTTATCCTTGATGATTTTGAGGCCTATCGTGACATATTAATCGATAATGAGGAAGAACTAACTCCGCGCTAAATGGCTAAACGAAATTACTATCAACAAAATCATAAAAAATTAATTCAGAAGATTGCCAGCTTCTTTTTTGTCCTTTTGGCAATTTATTTTTTAGCTGGAGTTTTGCTTCGCCCCTTTGCTGGGCCCCTAAGTGTTGTCTTCCGCCCTTTATGGTGGGGGAATGAAGGTTTGTTTGCTGCTGGTCAAACTGTTTTTGATTTTTTTCGTAATAAAAATAGTTTAGCGATTGAAAATCGTCGTCTCCGGGCGGAGAATGACAAGCTAAAAATTACTCTTTTGGCTAAAGCCCAGGTTGAGAGCAATAATGATTACTTAAGAGCTCTGTTTGGTAAAGCTAAAGATAAAAGTTTCCCTGTCGTGGGAGAAGTAATTTTCTTACCTAACTTTGTTCCCTACCAAACCCTTCTCATTGATGTGGGGAAAGATAATTTAACTAAGAGACTTAAGGTTGGTGATTTAGCGGTGACAGACAGAACGGTCCTTATTGGTCGCGTTGCTGAAGTTGGCTCTTGGTATTCTAAGGTAAGCTTGCTTTCCGCTGAAAGTAATATTTCTGTTGTCATTGGGCCAAAGAATGTTCCCGCCACGGCCTCTGGGGCTGGGGCAGGGAATTTTGCCGTGTCTTTGCCTAAAGATACTATCATTTCTATTGGTGACCGAGTCGCGGCACCACTTTTTAATAATTTGCTTGTAGGGACAGTCCGGGCGATAAGTAAGAACCCTAGCCAGCCGAATCAGACAATTCTAATTAAGACCCCCGTTAACCTATGGCAGCTTAAATGGTTAGAAATTTATAATGCCAAGACTTAGTTTCTCTATACTTCTTTTTGTTTCAGTTTTTACCTTACCTTGGTGGATAAGTTTTCTTTTTCTGCTAACTCTCATTTGTTATTTCCCTTGGTATTATGAGGGGGTTGTTGCCGTTTTGCTTTATGAACTACTCTATAGCCTTTCTGGTTCTAGCCCTTGGCTAACAATTAGCGCTTTGCTTTTAGTTCCTATTATTGAATGGCTTAAGACTCGTCTTTATGTTTTTCACTAACCGCAAAAGATCGACTCGTAATTTTGATTTATCTCCGGACGAGATTTTTGTTGATGCCAGTAATTTGCCAGCCTATGATGAACAGCAATTTGAAGGTCGTCTAGAAAGGGCGATCAGCCGAAGAGCTTTTTATGGTGTAGCAATTTTTTGTTTCTTTATCTTCACAGTTTTTATTGGAAGAACTTTTTGGTTGACGGTGATGAAAGGGGAATATTATGCCGAACGAGGCAAAAATAATAGTTTGAATTTTACTCCAATTTTTGCTGAGCGAGGGAATATTTATGATCGGAAGGGGAAGGTCCTTGTTTGGACAGACAATGCCACCTCGACAGATGATAGAATTGGACCCAAACGTGTTTATCTTGATACGCCTGGCCTTGGTCACTTGCTTGGCTATGTTAGTTTTCCTAATGCCACCGAATTTGCCACTGGGCGCTTCCACCCGCAGGAGTTCTTGGGTCGCGATGGAGTTGAACGAACATACAATGAGTATCTCTTGGGTGAAAGGGGTGTAAGAATTGTTGAAGTTGGCGCTGATGGGAAGCAGGTCTCTGATCATGTCGTTGAGAAACCGATACCGGGCCAAGAACTCAAGCTTTCTGTAGATCACAAAGTTCAGGCGAAGCTTTATGAGTTTATGAATCAACTCGCCATTGATCGCGGTTTTGCTGGTGGTGGGGCTGTTATCATGGACGTCCAGACTGGAGAAATTTTGGCCTTGGCCAGTTATCCTGATTATAACCCGAATATTTTAGCGGCTGGCCAAGACAAGAAAACAATCAGCAAATATCTTACGAGCAATAATAATTTTATGCTTGATCGCTCGATTGGTGGTCTCTATGCGCCTGGTTCAACTTTTAAATTATTTGTCGCAATTGGAGCTTTGGCTGAGAAGACCGTGAACCCCCTTAAAAATTTTATAACGAATGGAAAATTAATTGTTCCTAATCCTTATGATAAAACTAAGGAAACGGTTTTTAAAGATTGGCAAAACAATGGCACTGTCGATATGCGTCGAGCGATTGCGGTCTCTTGCGATGTCTATTTTTATATCATCGGCGGGGGCTTTGGTTCTCAGTCGGGTTTGGGTATTCTAAAAATTGAGAAATACGCAGAACTTTTTGGTTTGAAGGAAAAGACGGGGATTGATTTGCCCGGAGAGGAAGAGGGGGTTATTCCTAGCCCAGAGTGGAAAGCCAAGAACTTTAAAGGTGAAGCTTGGACTTTGGGTAATACTTACCATACTTCTATTGGTCAATATGGGACCCAGGTCACTCCTATTCAGATGGCTCGGGCTTATGCCGCTATTGCTAATAATGGTAAGTTGCTCAAACCAACGGTGGTAAAAATTAAACCCGGCCAGCTTATTACGAGTACTAAAATTTCCCTTGATCCAAATGTTTGGACGACTGTTCACGAAGGGATGCGCCAAACTGTAACTGAGGGGACGGCGAAGTCTCTCAACCTCCCCAGTGTTACGGTGGCGGCCAAAACAGGAAGTGCGGAAATTGGTGTTACTAAGATGACAGTTAACTCTTGGATTGCCGGCTATTGGCCCTACGAGAATCCGCGTTATGCCTTTGCCGTTGTGATGGAAAAAGGGGAAAGGACTAATACCGTCGGGAGCGTTACGGTTATCCAGCAATTGCTAGAATGGATGACTATCTACGCGCCAGAGTACCTCTCCGTTCCCGCCAGACCTTAAGGGAGCCCAAGGTCTGGCGGGTTTTTTTTGAATCTGCTATAATACTCTCCGATATGTCGAATAACCCACATTACTTAAGTCAGGAGAAATACGATGCTCTCAAAGAAGAACTAAAACAGTTAAAGACTGTTGAACGTAAGAAAATTGCTGAGAATTTAGAATATGCCAAGTCCCTTGGAGATCTCTCTGAGAATGCCGAATATCACGAAGCTCGTGATAAACAGGCTGATGTCGAAGATCGCATTAGTGAGCTAGAAGAAATCATCAAATACGGCCAAATTATTACTTCGCATAAAGGAGACAAGGCCGAAGTAGGGGCCACCGTTGTCACTAAGCGTGATAATGGTAATGAAGAAAAATTTGTTATCGTTGGCGCCGAAGAAGCAGACATGTCCGTTGGTAAAATTTCTCATGAGTCACCTTTGGGAGCGGCGCTCCTTGGCCACAAAAAAGGGGATATTATTTCTGTTTCGACACCAAAAGGCGAAAATAAATATAAGATTATTGATATTCAGTAAAAAGACAGATGGTCCCGTTAGAAATTTAAAATTAAAGTAATGGTATGATAAATATAATAGATAAGGTAGATAAAAGGTCTGGAGATATTTTAATAATAATAAATTTCTAACGGGATGGCTTCACTTGAAGAATTACGCAGTGAACGTTTAAAGAAACTTAAGGTTCTTCGAGATGGCGGTTATAATCCTTACCCGGCTCAGACAGAAATAAATACTTCGATTGAAGAAGCTGTTTCTAATTTTGATCATTTTGTTGAGAAGGGGAGAGACATTACGACTGGCGGAAGAATTATGGCTTTGCGTCGTCAGGGCGGGTTAATTTTTGTTGACCTATTTGATAACGGAGCCAAGATCCAAGTTTTGTTGAAGGAAGATACCTTGGGCCGAACCTTCGAACTTCTGGCTGATACTATTGATATTGGTGATTTTATTCAAGCCACTGGCAAATTGATTGTCACTAAACGAGGAGAAAAAACGATTGAAGCTGAGGGTTGGAAGATTCTGGCTAAGAGCCTTCGCCCTTTACCTGACCAGTGGTCTGGTTTCCAAGATGTGGAAGAACGCCTACGTAAGCGTTATCTCGATATTCTTCTTAATGAGGATGTTCGGGAGATGGTGGTGAAGCGTGGTAAGTTCTGGCAATCTGTTCGCAACTTTCTCTTGAGCAAAAATTTTCTCGAAGTAGAAACCCCGGTTTTAGAAAACACGGCTGGGGGGGCTGATGCCCGACCCTTTGTGACCCATCACAACGCTCTTGACCTTGATGTTTATCTCCGTATCTCCACGGGTGAATTATGGCAGAAGAAATTAATGGTGGCTGGTTTTCCTCGAACTTTTGAGATTGGTCGCCAGTTTCGCAATGAGGGGATGGATGCTGAGCATCTTCAGGATTATACCCAAATGGAATTCTATTTGGCCTACGCTGATTATGAGAAGGGGATGCAACTTGTCGAAGAACTTTATAAATATGTCGCTGAAGAAACTTTTGGCACCTTGGAATTCAAAATTGGGGAGTTTGATATCGATTTAGGTAAGAAATGGGAGCGCTACGACTTCCGTGAAGTGGTCAAAGAAATGACCGGCGTTGATGTCTTCGAAGCGAAGATTGAAGAGATTGAGGCGAAGTTGAAGGAACTCGGTATTACTTATGACAAAAAGGGTTTTAATATTACGCGAGCGATGGACAATCTGTGGAAGTATTGTCGCAAGCAAATTGCTGGTCCTGGTTTCTTAGTTGGCGTGCCGATTGAGATTTCACCATTAGCCAAGAGAGATGAGATTGATCATCGTCGAACCCAGCGCTTCCAACCGATTATTGCTGGTTCAGAGTTAGGTAATGGTTACAGCGAACTTAATGACCCAATTGACCAGATGGAGCGCTTTGATGAACAAGCTAAGTTACGGGAAGCGGGGGATGAAGAAGCTCAGATGAAAGATGAAGAATTTGTTGAAGCTCTTGAGTATGGCATGCCACCAACTTGTGGTTTTGGTATGAGCGAACGTGTTTTTGCCTTCCTCTCCAACCGCTCCACCCGCGAAGCTCAGATTTTCCCTCTAATGAGACCAAAGGATAAATAATCTTGTTTCTTTTTGTTGAAATTTAGAACCCGATATGTCTGAAGATTCTCCTAAAATAAATTCTGATAATGAAGGAATTTTGTTGGAAGAAAAAAAATGGCATGATTTTTTTAAAAAGTTCAATGACCTTAGGAACACTGTATTAGCTAAAATTTTTGATATTGAAGATCAAGAGAAGCAGGATTATTTTTGGCAAAAAATTGATAAGCAAAGAGAAAAAATTTTTGCTACCTATGAAGATCGTAGTAAATATCTAGCTTTCCACATCGAAGTATCTGGAGGGACCGATTATAAGTCGTCCCCCAAACTTGATTTTGAGGGTGAAAATTCTTTGTTTGTTTTTTATGAGGAGCTATTAAAAGAGCTAAATAATAGTTGAAAATATGAGCCAAGAAGATTTTTTCCAATTAGGAAATAAAGCAAATCAAGAAGGTGGAGAGAAACATTATCGCGTGATGACACCCGAAGACGTTGTCCGTTATCGAGAGTGGGCTAAAGAGAGAGTAAAAACTTGGCACGACGAAATTGCACCAGATCATATTTTTTTGACAGAAACAAGCGCCGTTCCTTTTGGTTGGTTATTAAGAAATACTTGGCGCCAAGCTTACCCAAATGAAAAAGCGCCAAATTTCTTCAGATTTGCCATGGATAGAGGAAATAGGGGCTATTTTTGCGACAATAATAAGATCTATAAAGATTATGAAGAAAAAAGGGGTATCAACAAAAACGAAAAAATATTGATTTATGACGAAACAAATAGGGGTTGTGAAAAAGCTATTAATAATGTAAAAGATGGAGTCCTTTTATCTGAGATGGGGTGTTGTGGCCAACTCGATGAAATAGTGGATATTTTTAGAATGCGTGGCTATCAGAATATTTGGAATGATGCTGGCCAGCCAAAAACTTCAGGCTTTTATATAAATGATTGGGGAGGTTATTCTTATTTATTTTATGATAATGATAAAAAGTTTAATTCTGAACAAGAGCGTGACGAAGAAAAAGAGGGTAGACAATTTTATTATGTAAAACCAACTAGGAAAAGAAGAACTTATAAGGGTAAAGAAATTAATATAGGTAGAGATTTAGTAGGAGAAAGAGAAAAAGACCCTGTCCTTAGAAGAAGAGCCCTAGACTATATTCATGATTTAAAATTAGTTGGCGATGAGGCTGGAGCTGAATTAAGAGTAGAACTTGCTTAGGAGAATTCTGTATTTTGTGCCATAATACAAAGGCTTATGAAAAAGGTCTTATTTTTATTGCTTATTTTGTCGTTGCCGGTCATATCCCAGGCCAAAGCCTTGGAATTTTCGGCTTGGGTCCCATATTGGAAGAAGACGGCGGCCTCGGCTGAGACGACTGCCCATTTGAACCAGCTAGCCTCAATTAGCCCCTTTTCCTACGAAGTTAAAGCCAACGGGGTAATTTGGGATCCCATGAAGGTGTCGCAAGAACCTTGGGTTTCCCTATTGTCTTCGGCTCGGGCCAAGAAAGTAAAAATTATTCCAACAATTATGTGGAATGATGGTCAAGCTATTCAGAAGACTATGGCGACGAAGAAAAATCGTGATGCTCATATCAAACAAATTGTTGATATCGTTAATACCAAAAATTATGCCGGTATTGATATTGATTATGAAGGGAAGACTACCGCTGTCTTCAAAACCTTCGGCTTATTTTTGAAAGATCTCTCGACTCAATTACACAAGAACAAGAAGGTCTTGGTTTGTACTGTTGAACCCCGTCTTCCACCTTCCTCACGCTTTTTGAATATTCCTGAGGAGATTGAGTATGCCAATGATTATAAGATGATCAATACTTATTGTGATGAAGTCCGTTTGATGGCTTACGACCAAATGACCGCTGATATTATTTTGAATCGACGCAATAAATCGGCTGGCCTTTATACCCCAGTAGCGGATATTAGCTTTGTAAAGAAAGTTGTCGCCTATGCTCATCAGCAAATTTCTTACAATAAAATTGTTTTGAGTGTGGCTAATTATGGCTACGCTTATCAGGTGATTGATAAGGGAACTTTCTATGACTATAAGAAATTAAGTGCCTTGTCTTATAAAACTTTTATGGAGCTAGCTCAAAGTACCAACTCAACTCCAGTCCGCAATAGCGCTGGTGAATTAGCTTTTGCTTATACTAAAGAAGGGCAGAACCGCTACGCCGTTTTATCTGATAGTGTGGCGATTGCCACTAAAGTTAAATTGGCGAAGAACCTTGGCCTTAAAGGCGTTGCTTTGTTTAAAGTTGATGGCGAGAGCGACCCAAATCTCTGGACTGTATTAAAATAGTAAATAAAGAGAAAAATTAACATAAAAAACCAAGCGTTGCTTGGTTTTTTATGTTATCCACAGTTTTAGGTGGGGGAGGGTTGTTGTGAAGTGGCATGAAGTGGGATAGAATGGGAAGGATGTTAATCGGGGAATTTAGACATACCATAGATGATAAGAAGCGCATTTCAATGCCCGCCTCTTTCCGTAAAGAAATTGGTAAGAAAATGGTAATTACTAAAGGTCTCGACTCTTGTCTCTTTGCCTATACTCTCGAAGGTTGGAAGAAGGTCAGTGGCGAGATTGATAAACTCCCTATGACTCAGAGTGCGGCTCGTTCTTTTTCCCGTTTTATTTTAGGCAGCGCCTTCGAGGTAGAGATTGATGCCATGGGGCGAGTTCTTATTCCTGATCATCTCAAAGATTTTGCCGACCTCAAGAGCCGGGTGGTGGTTGTGGGTTTGTCTGAGAGAATAGAAATTTGGGATGACCGTAAATGGAAGGAAAATATCGACAAGGTCGAGAAGCAGGCCGACGTGCTGGCCGAGCGTCTCAGTGAAGTAGGAATGTTTTAGTATGCACGTACCAGTTCTTTTACAATCGACAATTGAGCTACTGAAGATTAAAGCTGGTGACAAAGTTGTGGATGCAACTTTGGGCCTCGGTGGACATGCGAAGGAAATGGCTAAGCTTTTGGGTAAGAAGGGCCTCTTGATTGGTCTTGACGCTGACGCGAGCTTGCTCGCTAAGGCTAAAGAGAATCTAAAGAGTGTACCTTGCCAAAGCATTTTTATAAACATCAATTTCCGGCATATCGCCTTGGCCTTAACGGAGAAGGATATAACTGAAGTAGATGCCGTCTTGTTTGATCTTGGTCTAAATTCTGAGCACTTCGATTCATCGGGTCGGGGCTTCACCTTCCAAAAAGATGAGCCGCTCCTGATGACTCTCGCAACCGAGATTACTGAGGAGACTCTCACGGCCAAAGAAATAGTTAATACTTGGGCCGAGGAAAGTCTCGCTGATATTATCTATGGTTACGGCGAAGAGAGATTGTCTCGTCGTATCGCTAAAGCGATAGTGGAGGCCAGAAAGAAGCGAGAAATTCAAACCACTTTTGACTTAGTGGAAATTATCAAGAGTGCGATGCCAAGTAATCGCCTCCATGGTAAGACCCATTTTGCCACCAAAACTTTTCAAGCCTTAAGAATTACTGTTAATGATGAGATCGGTGCCCTTAAAGAGGGGCTCGCCGGCGCCTGGATTAAAACAGGCTGTGGTGGGAGGGTTGCTGCCATTTCCTTCCACAGCCTTGAGGCCAGGACTGTTAAGAATTTTTTTAAAGATAAGGTCGTAAGTGGTGAGGGTCGTTTAGTTAATAAGAAAGCCATCACCCCAGAGAGAGAAGAGGAGGTCGCTAATCCTCGGTCCCGGAGCGCTCAATTGCGAGTAATTGAAAAAATTTGTAAATAAAATGAAAAATTGGGAAAATAAAACTAAATGGATAATTATTGTTGGCCTGGTTTTTATGGTGGGCACTTATCTTTATTTTCTCAGTAGTTCTGTTTCCTCAGTCGCGGCTCGTCGGGATAGTGAAGAAAAAATTGTTCAGCTCGATGCCGAGGTCTCAGCCCTTGAAGCCAATTATCTTGGCCAGATGAGCGTTGTTAATTTGGAGCTGGTTAAGAAGTTGGGTTATGTTGATGCCGCCAATAGCGCGAGTTTTGCCACCCGTAACGAACCTCTTGGCCTATTAGCTTCTAATAATGAAATCTAATCCTCGGGGGCGAATAAGTTTCTTGGTTGTCATCTTTCTCTTGATGGCGGCTTTGTGTTTGGTTCGTCTTTTCTTTATTCAAGTAGTGAAATCTGAGTACTATCGTGACAAAGGTGATCGGCAGTACCTTAGACCGAGTACTGACTTGGGTAATCGGGGAAGCATATTGGCTCAAAAGAAGGATGGCTCACTCTTCGCTCTGGCGGGGATGAAGACTGCTTATCTTGTTACAATTAATCCTCGTTTACTGGCTAGCCAAGCTTCAAGCACCTATCTCAAGTTAAATTCAATTATTCCTCTTGATCCAGGCGACTGGTCTAAGTGGACGGTGAATTCATCTAGTAGTTATAAGGAGATTGCCACCAAGGTTGAGCCAGGTAAAGCCGAGGCGATTAAGGCGCTAGGTATTAAGGGTGTTACTATTTATAAACAAAAACTTCGGTCCTATCCTTTTGGTAATTCGGCCTCGCAAGTTGTAGGCTTGGTTGGGTATAAAGGGGACGATCTCGTTGGTCGTTATGGTTTGGAACGGCAATATGAAAAAGTTCTGTCGCGTCAGTCGGAGATGTCCTTTGCCAATTTCTTTGTCGAGATATTCTCTGGTATCGGGAGCTCCCTGTCAGGGAAGGCCGCTTCGGCGGAAGGGAATATTGTTACAACACTAGAGCCCGTAGCTCAGAAGTTCTTTGAAGGCGAATTAATGAAGGCCGAAGAAGAATGGCAGGGTGACAAAATTGGCGGTATTATTATCGACCCTAAAACGGGGGAGATCATCGCGATGGCCGCTTGGCCTAATTTTGACCCGGGGGGTAAGGTTACCGATCTCGGAGTCTTAACCAACCCGCTAGTTGAAGGGGTTTATGAACTTGGTTCAATCTTTAAACCGCTGACCATGGCCGCCGGTCTTGATACTGGGGTTGTTACGGCCAAGACCACTTATAATGATAAGGGCTGTATTACTCTAAACAAAAAGAAAATTTGTAATTATGATGATAAGGCCCGCGGAGTTATCCCGATGCAAGAAGTTCTCAATCAATCGCTTAATTGTGGAGCATCTTTTGTTACCCAACAATTAGGTCAAGACCGTTTCCGTCAATATTTTAACGCTTATGGTTTTAATGAACCAACCGGAGTTGATTTGCCGGGAGAAGCCACAAATTTGATGAAGAATCTTAAGAGTCCGCGTTTGGTTGATTATGCGACGGCCTCTTTTGGCCAGGGCATTGCCGTGACACCTCTCAGTTTGGTCCGGGCCCTCTCGGTTCTTGGTAATGGCGGTTATCTAGTGACCCCCCATGTGGTTAAGGAAATCGATTATCAAAATAAGATAACTCAGAAATTCGAGTCAAAGATTGTTCGCCAGGTAATTAAGAAGGAGACGAGCGAAGAAATTAGTCGAATGCTGTCGGTTGTTGTTGATGAGAAGATGCCGAAGGTTAAGATGGAGCGTTATAGCATTGCGGCGAAGACGGGGACCGCTCAAATTGCTAATCCGGCTAATGGTAAGTACTTTGAGGATCGCTTCCTCCATTCTTTCTTTGGTTATTTCCCGGCTTATAATCCACGCTTCCTCGTTTTTATTTTTATTGTTAATCCTAAAGGGGCTCAGTTTTCCTCTGAGACTTTAACAACCCCATTTGTTAACACCTCCCGTTTTCTGCTAAACTATTATCAAGTAGCCCCCGACCGTTAATTATGAAAAAAGTCCTAAAAACCACAATTGCTAAGATTCTTCAGTGGGAAGCGAAGATGCTTCTTAACAAATATCACCCCAAAATTATTGGAGTGACCGGTAGTGTCGGGAAGACTTCAACTAAGGATGCCATTTACCGTGTCCTCTCCGCTGGCGGTTTTTCTGTCCGTAAGAGTGAGAAAAGTTATAACGGTGATATTGGTATCCCTCTTACTATCCTTGGCTGCCAGTCTGCTTGGAATGATCCTTTTGGCTGGTTGGAGATTATGATTTATGGTCTGCGTCAATTGTTTGGGACTCGAGCTTATCCCAAATGGCTCGTGCTAGAGGTGGGGTTAGAGTATCCCGGCGAGATTAAAGATATATTGAAATGGGTTAAGTTCGATGTAGCGGTGACTACTCTCTTGCCCGAGGTGCCGGTGCATATGGAATTCTTTAAGTCTAAGGATGAGGTCATCAACGAGAAAATGCTTTTACCGAAGTCGGTTCCTCTTGATGGCTTCGTTCTCTTGAATGCCGATGACGGGAACGCTCTCAAATTTGTCTTAGATATCAAAGCTGAGATCTTTACTTATGGTCAGAATGATTCAGCTGATTATCGTTCGAGTTTGGGTGAGACTTTTTATGAAATAAAAAATGGTCAAGAATTACCAGCGGGCCTCTCTTTCAAACTTTATCATAATGGGAAAGAACTAGAAGTAAAAATTCCCGGGGTCATTGGTTCCCATCAAATTTATCCCGTTCTTGCCGCTCTCTCAGTAGGGGATAAGCTTGGCCTTAATATGGTTGAGATGGTGGATTCTCTGGCTAGTTATCTGCCCCCTCCTGGACGCTTGCGTCTTATTGAAGGGATTAAGGGAACGGTAATTTTGGATGATACCTACAATGCCTCGCCAGCGGCGATGTCGGCAGGGCTCACCGCTCTAGAAAGTTTTAAAAATGAAGGCCGTAAAATTGCTGTGATGGGTGACATGATGCAGCTCGGTGGGATGACCGTCGAGGCACATAAAAAAATAGGTTATCAAGCGGCGGAGATTTGTGACTTGGCGATCACGGTTGGCTTGCGGTCTAAATTTATTGATGAAGCGATGCTCGAGAAAAAATTCTCTGAGAAAAAAATAAAGCATTTTGATGATTCTGTCGAAGCTGGTCAATTCTTGCAGAGCAAGATAAAAGCGGGGGACGTCATCTTTGTTAAAGGTTCGCAATCGGTGAGGATGGAGAAGGTGGTTGAAGAGATAATGTTCCACCCTGAACTTAAAGAAAAACTTTTGGTCCGTCAGGATGCTGAGTGGAAGAAAAGATAATTTTCTAAAATAAGAAGCCCTCCCGCCAGCCGAAGCCGAGGGGAGGGGTTTTAGGGCTATTGCCCCCGGGTTAGTACTCGCCGATGATGTGGATGGCGAGCTTCTCGGGCCCCTTGATGCTGACGTAAACGACCAGCGACATGATCAGGGTCCAGCACAGAAAGAGCAATGTGGTCATCATCTTGGTTTCTCCTTGTTGGGATTGGGCAAAATCGCCCACGTCCCTCTACCTTTCTAGAGTATAGCATAGGCTTGACATAATGTCAAGTAAATATCCTTATAAAAACTCTGCCAAAATATTGCCCAAAAGGGCCTTAGATGTTATGATTTTAGGGTAAAAATTTGGCCTCATCGTCTAACGGTTAGGACATCGCCTTCTCAAGGCGGTAATCGGGGTTCGATTCCCCGTGAGGTCACAGATATAAAAATGAGCCCGCTTTCTTTAGCGGGCCATTTTTATTTGTGGCCTCAAGAGAGCAAACTGCTTTGTTTTAGTCGAGGGAGATCCCGTGAGGTCACAGTCTTGACAGAATCAATATTAATCTATATAGTATGAACCAGAAATGATGACCGACATGGTGTCGGTCTTACAATCGGAAGAAGGAAACCGTTCAATGCATAAGCTCGTTTTGTTGGCAGTCGTCCTGTCGTTCCTCTGCGTCCCCGTCGTTTCGATGGCGCAAGAGGCCCCCATCGATACCTCGCAGAAGGTGTTCACACCGGCTGAGAAGGCGACGGCTCAGGCCCAGCTTCAGTCTCTGGTCGGATTGTTCGGGGTGGAGACGCCAAAGGCCGCGCCGGCCAAGACGGATCCAAACAGCCTCGAAAAGCCAAGCGTGGACATGTCCAGAGTCGCCGATCGGGCGCTCGACATGGTCACCCAGTTGGTGAGCTCCATCTCTGTGACACTCGAGAAGGTGTCGCCGCAGATTTGGAAGATCTTCGTCAAGCAGCAATACGCGGCGGCGATCAGCGAGTTGATCGTGCCATGGACTCTGTTCCTTGTGGCGGTCGTCTTCTCGTCGGTCGTCAGGAGAAAGTGGAAATGCGAAAAGGGAGAGTCAATCTTCGACAGCCAGAACCTTTTCTCGGAGAGTGGGTGGAGAGGCTTTACCGCCGTATTCATCCCTTATGTTGTGGGTTTCATCTGCGTGGTCTGGGGAGCGACCTGCCTGGCCGACGCAGTCCCGCGTGTGATTAACCCCGAGTACTACTTCCATCGTCGACAAAGAGGGTAGCACTAAGAAATTAGTAGAGGCCGACAATGAAAGTATTTTAAGCCCGAGGTGGTCTCCTAATGGTAAATATATTATTTACTCGCGATTAAACTTTGACCGTGATGGAACTATTGGGAAATTTGATTATGGTAAAACGGGAGTATCCCTTGTTGTTGTGAATTCTTCCGAAAAAAGAGACTTAATTATGCCTGGGGACAAAGCATATACGGATATAAATTGGTCTCCTGATAGTAAATATATATCATATTTGGTAAACGGTGGAGAGATGGTTGAGATAAGGGATGTTGAAACAAATAAGGTCACAGTAACCATTACTTCATCAGGAACTTCATACAAAAGAGGAGCAAGTCCATTAGTATGGATTAATAACAATGAATTTAGTTATATACTTGATGGGAAATTGTATATTGGCAATTTTTCTAATCCTCAATCAAAATTAATAGCTTCAGATGTTAAAAATGAAGTTTTTAGATTTGAAGGCCCTGTTTCTGTGGATCCTCCAAGTTGGTCATTTGATCATAGATATGTTGTATATAAAAATAGTAACAGCCTTGTTATTAGAGATAGCTTAAGTCAAAAAAAGATCGAAGTTGGTAAGATGATAAAAAATGAAGCATTCGAGGAATTTGGTGATAGTCTCAATGTATCCAAAATAGGTTGGACAAGGGACAATAAATACTTTTATACAGAAAATGCATATACAAAGTATGATACAAATAAATCCCTAAAATCAGTCAATCTTCCAGACTTCAAGATTAGCTCATACGACATTCCAATCGATAATGGTAAAAGTTTTAGTGTCTCACCCGATGGAAAATATATTGCTAATTATAACCAAAGTTATATGTTTGGAAGGACCAAATTTTATAGGACAGATAACCAAACATTGGTATGCCCGAATCTAATTATTGGTAATCCCGTCGAGCCAAACGATACGTTGTGGCCTATCAATCTTCCCTCAATCTTGATAGTAAAAAAAGCGACATCTAAACTTGAAGAAGAAGCCGGCAAAATGGTTGTAGTAGATATTGATGAATGCAAAGTGCTAACCGAAATATCGACGATAGATTCGATAAATACCGACAGCTATCCTTTCTTGTATGCGGTATTTTCACCTTCTAATATATAAGGTATATTTTTAAGGATCTCGATTCGTGCTATCATTTTAGAATGTTCACCATTGCCCAAGCCATTGTTCTCCTTAAGACTTACGGTTATTTATTGGTTTTTCCTATCGCTTTTGTTGAAGGACCTGTTATTGCGGTGATTTGTGGCTGGTTCTCGGCTTTAGGTATCTTCAATTTTTTTGTTGCCTATTTTATTTTAATCTTTGCCAATATTTTGGGCGACGCTATCTATTACGCTGTTGGCTATTGGGGTGGACCCCCTTTGATCAAGAAATGGGGCCATTGGCTGAGGCTTGATCTCGAACAGACAATAAAATTAAAAAATCATTTCGATAATCACGGTGGCAAGATTTTGTTGACTGCTAAGATTACTCCTCACATTGCCGCGGCGGCAGTATTGACCGGGGCGGGGCTCGCCAAATATAGTTTTTATAAATTCTTACGTTATGGCATCACTATTGAAGTTATTAAGACGGCGGTTCTCATGACCATTGGCTACTTCATCGGGGATGCTTACCAGAAGTTCGTTGTTTATCTTGATTACGCTGGAGCGCTTATGTCTGTCGCCTTGGCGATTTTGGCGGCTGTCTCTTTCTACTATTGGCGCAAAAGTCGTAAGATTGAAGAGAAATAATTTTTATATGAAAATTGCCATCTTTGCTGATACTTTCTATCCTCACTTGGGCGGAGTTGAAGATTCGATTGCTTTGATGGCTTCGTCACTTGGCGCGCGTGGACATCGGGTTGATATTTATGTTCCCCATATCCCAACCGAAGAAATTGATTTGGGTGAGAATGTTTTTATTCATCGTTTCCCTTCTTTACGTTTACCAATTTCTATTCCGGCGCGACTGGCTTATCCGACAGGCAAAGGTTGGAGACTTCTTCGTGAGAATCGACCAGATATTATCCATACTCACACCATCGCGAGTATGGGGCTCGAATCTCTTCTCGCGGCGCGTTTACTTAAGCTTCCAATGATTGGAACTAATCATAGTATCGTCTCAGAGTTCACTTGTTATAGCCCCTTTGCCCCTAAACTCTTAGGAAGTATTGGTTCACGTTACGATGCTTGGTTTTATAACCGCGGGGAGCATCTTACCGCTCCATCCCAAACAGTCCTGACTGAGATGACCAAACATGGTTTTGGTAAATCTTCTCATCCAATTTCTAATCCGATTGATACAGAGACCTTCAAGCCGAACTTCGAGGCTAAAGAAAAATTAAAAGAATTTTTTGGCTTGGCTGGTCGCCCGGTTGTTTCTTTTGCTGGCCGCTTTGCCTTAGAGAAAAGGGTTGAGATTATTTTACGGGCGATTGCTCTGGTCAAAGAGGAAATTCCTAATGTCGCTCTGGCGCTAGCCGGTCATGGTGCTGAGGAGTCTAAGTGGCGGAAATTAATCTCGGAGTTAGGGCTAGAGGACAATGTGGTGTTTGTCGGAACTTTGAGTAAACCAGAATTAGCTAAACTTTTTCAGTCCTCCGATGTTTTTGCGATTGCTAGCCCTGCGGAGACTCAGAGCATGGTGGCTCTTCAGGCGATGGCTTGTGGTATACCGGTTGTTGGGGTTAACGCTCGAGCTTTGCCTGAATATGTCAGCGAAGGGGAGACGGGCTACTTAGTGCCTGTTGATGATTATGAACTAATGGCCGAGCGAATTAAAAACTTATTGAAGAATCCTGAACTTGGTCTACAATTAGGTTTGGCCGGACGACTCGTGGCCCTTCGTTATTCTCCTCAAGCCATTTGTGAACAATGGGAAGAGATATATCAAGAAGTTATTAATAAATATCATGGCCAATAAAAAATTAAGTATTGTTATTCCGGCTTATAACGAAGAGGCCGGGCTCGCTCACTGCCTTGGGTACGTTGAGCAGGGAATTAAGGGTTATGAGGATGTCGTTGAAGTTGTTGTTGTTAATAATGCGAGTACGGATAGAACCAAAGAAATTGCCCTAGGTTTTCCTTTTGTTAATGTTGTTGACGAGGAAAGAAAAGGTTTGGTGCGAGCCCGTCAGGCCGGTTTTGTTAATTCGACCGGAGAACTCATTGGCAACATCGATGCTGACAGTCAGTTGCCAGTGGGCTGGGTCGCTAAAGTCTTAATGGAGTTTGAGAATGATTCTAAACTAGTCGCTCTCTCTGGCCCCTATATTTATTATGACTTATCTCCAGCGGTTAATTTTCTCTCCAAGTTTTTTTACGCTATCGGTTTAGCCGTCGTTTGGTTTGATCAATTATTTTTTAAAAAAGGGGCGATGCTACAAGGCGGGAATTTTATTCTTCGTCGGACGGCTCTCGAAGCCATTGGTGGCTACCGTGTCGATTTATTTGATTTCTATGGTGAGGAGACTGATGTCGCGATGAGGATTGAGAAAGTTGGTAAAGTAAAATGGACTTTTAGTCTCCCGATGGAGACCTCTGGTCGTCGTCTTAAAACTGAAGGAACAATTCGCATTGCTTTGCGTTATGGTATTAATTATCTCTGGCCAATTATTTTTGGCCGACCCTATACTAAGGTTAATAAAGATCTTCGTCAGTAAAAAATAATCCGGTCGCACCCTTTGTGGGTGCGACCGGTTAACCCTTCTCGCAGAAGTCGGAGAGATTTTCCTCTCTCTTTTTTTCATCTCTCTCGAGGAGTCTGTCTGCCATCTCCGACCGAGAAATCTGTCTAAGCAAGAAGAGGTAGTTGGGCTTGTTGATCATTCCCGCTTCCCAGAGCCCCTTAGCCATTACTCGGGCACTTGGCCTTGAGAAGCTTACTTCTAGTGGTGGAGACTCGGGATCCCCAATGAGCCTCCCAACAGGGACACCAGATTTGCCACACTTACCGCAAGTGCAGACCTCAAGGACCACTTCTGGCCTGAAGGGGTTCTTTGGTGCGTCGAATTCCCAGATATCTTCAGCCATACTTACTCCTTTCTGGATGTCTATATCCTCTTTAGTTATATTAGATTTTTGTTACAATGTAAATTATGAACACCATAATCTTTGTCATTATTGCTCTCGTCGCGGGCTTCAGTCTGGCTTTTATTGCTTTGCGTTTATTGGGACAGAAGGAGACAATTAAGCCTCAAGATAATAGTGCGATGATGCTCTTGCAGAATCAGATTGAGAATCTTACCAAAACTATCGACAGTCGTTTGCTCGAGACTAACAAAATGTCCGCTGAGAACGTGCGCTCGCAGTTTAATGAATTTTCTAGATTGTCTCGAGAGGTGACAGAAAAACTTGTCAGGCTAGAAGAGACCAATAAACAAGTTGTTAACTTCACCGATCAACTTCAATCACTTCAAGATATTTTAAAAAATCCTAAACAGCGCGGGATAGTGGGGGAGTATTATCTCGAGACCTTGCTCAAGAATATTATGCCCCCGGGCTCTTATCAGATGCAATATCCTTTTTCTGATGGCACCATTGTTGATGCTGTGGTTTTTGTCAAAGATAAAATAATCCCGATCGACTCTAAGTTTTCTCTAGAAAATTATAATCGCATAGTGGGGGAGAGGAATGAGACTGAGAAAGAGAAGTATGAGAAAGTCTTTGTGAATGACCTCAAGAATCGTATTACCGAGACGGCCAAATATGTTCAGCCCGACCAGGGGACTATGGAGTTTGCCTTCATGTTCATCCCCCACGAGGCCATTTATTATGACCTTCTAATTAACAAAATTGGGGCCCTCCAGGACGAGAATACTGAGAATCTCATCCAGCGGGCCGCCTCTAAATATCACGTTATTATCGTCTCCCCGACGAGCTTCCTGGCCTATCTACAGACCGTCCTACAGGGCCTAAAAGCCCTCCAGATCGAAGAATCGGCCAAGGAGATACGTAAGAGGGTCGAGGAGCTAGGCAAGCATATAGGGGCTTATGAGGGCTATATGGCCAAGCTGGGGAATGCTCTGGGAACCTCGGTAAATCACTATAATTTGGCCTATAAGGAGCTTAAGAAAGTGGACAAGGACGTAATGCGGGTCACGGGTGCCTCGGCCGGTTTTGAACCGGAGTTGATAGAAAAGCCAAGCTTAGACGATTAATTTTTTGTTCGTATTTTATATAAAACACAATCGCCGCGGGGGTTAGCCGCGGCGTTTGCAAATTGAGGGAGATCAAGTCTCGGGGATCTCCTGTTGCTCGGGCGGAGCATCTTTCAGCAGGGGGTGGTTGAGGACTTCGGATTCGAAGCTGTCAAAGAATTCTTCGAGGCCTCTCTGACCCAGACTGTCCATCACCGTGTCGAAGACGGCGAAGAGCTCAGCCGAGGTCTCCTCGGTTTCGAGGTAGTACTTGCTCATGATCTCGGTTGCCAAGATCCCCGCGACGTCTTCTCTCGCGACGTTGGCGTTGCTCACCGATTCCTTGATCGCGGTCTTGACCCTTAGTCGAACGATATCGCTGAGCGTTCTCTTCGCACCAGGCTTCTCACCTTGGAAGGGCCAGCCGTTCAAGAACTGGTCTTCGATCTCCATGAGGAAGCTCTCTAGTCCTCCGGTCACTGTCAGGTGTCGGGGAAGAACTACCCCGCTGATCTCGAAGAAAATGCTGACCTCGTCCTCGGGCTTGAAGAACTTTCCCTCATCTTCCATCTGGCCCCTGATTCCCTCAATGATGAGGTTGGGGATTGTGCTCCCGTTGTAGACAGCGTGGGTCCCTTGGGCAAAGGGGGTTGGGGTTTCGGGGTCGGCGAGGCATTGGGCCCAGGCTTTGGAGACCTTTGCCCGACAGTCGGGACTTAGCTGCCTCCTTGGGGTTTTCTCTTTCTGTTTGGGGTCTGCCACGGGTATTCTCCTTCTGGTTTTGGCTCCTCTTGACCTTTTTTCAATTTGCGGCGAACATCACTATATTTGCAATTCCTCTTTTACTATATCCCCAAAGGCCTAAGGGGGCAAACTCTTGATTTTTCCCGCCCCATGTGTATAATACTAGGGTTATGTTCGCAATTATCGAAACAGGTGGAAAACAGTATAAAGTCGCCGAGGGCGACCTTTTGCAAGTCGAGAAACTAGCCGAGGCTAAGGCCAAAGGTGAGGTTGTTTTTGATAAAGTGCTTCTCATTGTTGATGGTGACAAAGTTCAGCTTGGTACCCCTTACTTAGATGGGGCGACAGTTACCGCCAAGTTCGAGGCTGATGGCCGCAACAAGAAGATCGTCGTTGTTAAGTATAAAGCCAAGGTCCGTCATCACAAGAAGGCTGGGCACCGACAACCCTTTACTAAAGTCTCCATTGCCAAAATCGGCAAGTAGAAAATCCCGCAGACCGCGGGATTTTTTAGTTTCATTATTAATAATTATTAAGTTAAAATAATAAATATGATAAAAACCAAGTTGCATCTTTGGGGTCAGGATTTCGATCTTGAGTATGACGATATTGACGATTTCAATACTTTGCCTCGGGAACTTTGTACTCAGGTCTACGGGGTCTGCTTTTGTGATAATAAATTAGTTATTGGCTTTGGTGGTAAGAAAAATGCTTGGGGCCTGATTGGTGGCACGATCGAGCTGGGCGAGAGTTTCGAAGAGACTTTGAAGCGCGAGATTATTGAGGAAAGTAACATGGAGGTTACTAAGTGGCTACCGCTTGGTTATCAAAAAATAACAGATAAGGACGGGGTAATTAAGTATCAATTGCGGGCCGCTTGTCTGGCCCGCCCCTTAGGTGACTTTGTCGAAGATCCTGCTGGGAGTATTAAGGAGATCAAACTCATTGATCCCGCTGACTATAAACAATACTTCGACTGGGGCGAGATTGGGGATAGGATTATCGAGAGAGCCTTAGAATTAAAAGAAAAATTGGGCTAGCGCCAAGTGATCTTCTTTTTGTTATAATTCTAAGATGGGACAAAAAGGGGAAGATTATGAAATCTGGCTTGAGGGCGTGACACGCCCAAGTTACCCCAAGTTAACTGAAGATTTAGAAATTGATACTTTAATTGTCGGTGGTGGTATTACCGGCGTCTTCTCGGCTTACGAATTGGCCAAGGCTGGTGCCTCGGTTGCTCTTGTTGAGAAAGGACGCTTGGGTGAGTGGACGACTGACTGCACAACGGGCTTCTTAACCCAATCTATCGATACCAGTTACCAAGATCTCAAATTTGCTTTTGGCGAAGATGGTGCACGCCAAGTCGCTCAGTCTCATCGCTTGGCGATTGAGTACATTTCGCAGATTATCACGAAGGAGAATATTGCTTGTGATTTTAAATCTCTATCTACGAAGATTCTCGCCAAGACCAAGAAGGAAACGGAGCATCTAGAGAGGGAATTGGTTGCCATGAGAAGTGTAGGAATTAACGCTGATTATCAACCGGTATCTCTCTGCAATTCTTTTGCCCGTGGCTATTTAGAGTTAGCCGATCAAGCCACCTATCACCCGCTGAAATTTCTCACCGCCTTGGCCGAGATTGCGACCCGCCATGGTGCCAAGATTTATGAAGAGACTGAGGCCCTGGCCTTAGAAAAAAAAGGTGATCGCTGGATTATCAAGGTGGGGGATAAACAAATTATTGCCAAGAATGTTGTTATTACTACTTATAGCCCGTGGCAAGAGCCTTGGCATCTCTATTTCAAGAAAGCGCTTTACCGTTCTTATGTCTTAGAATTAGAGGCACCGGGCGAAGTGTTAGCCGACGGTCTCTACGAGGATCTCTCTCGCCCTTACCACTATAGTCGGGTGGTTAATCGCGATGGTAAATGCCAGATTATTTTTGGCGGTGAGGATCATCGCGAGGATCTTAAGCTTGGTCGTGCCAAGAATTATCACGCTCTTCTTAATCATGCTGAGAAATTTTTCTCCACCCCCGAACTTAAGGTTGTTCGTCGTTGGTCTGGGCAACTCTTGGAGTCAATCGACGGACTCCCTTATATTGGCCAAGACCAGAAGTCTGGCCTCTACTATGCCTTTGCCTTCTCGGGCAATGGTCTCACTTACTCAGCCATTGCCGCTTCGCTCCTTGGCGAATTAATCACGAATAAGGTAGGATTAATGAGTCCTTTCCAGAGTCTTTATCGCGTCAACCGCTGGCCCAAGCTTAAGGCCTTACTCATTAAGGGGCGGGATTATGGCTGGACCTTTGTCGGCGGTGCCTTGAAGAATATTTTTAGTTAATTTATTAGTTTAATTTTATTTCTCGACTTTGCTCGAGACAAACAAAAAATATGTTTGAAGATCCAACAAACCCAAGACCTTTAGAAACTGCCCCCGAGACTGAGTCTGAGCCAGAAGGTCCGAGTTCTGCCCCGCCTGAATATCCGCCATTATGGCCAGAATATCCCACCCCCGAATTTGATCCATCACTGAGTAAAAAATAAAAAATTATGGAAGAAACACCACAGAGTTTAGAACAACTCGCGAATATTAAAAAATTTTTAGTTGAGGCTAATAGGGCTGGTTATGGTAGTGGCGAAGAACAGGTCTGGACCAAGGAGGCCGATGGGTCAACCACTATTTCTTATGAGAGTGCTGACAAGGCTTGGCGTTTCCACGATAATTTCTTCGGCGGTGAACCTTATGGTGGCCGTGAGATAATCTTTAAAGATGGTCACTCTGAATGGATGATGATTTATTATGGCGAAGTGAGTGATAAGGAAATTGAAAAGAGCGCGGCTTATGCTTTCTTACGTAAGGCTCTGATGAATGCCCCCGAAGACTTGCCTGTGCGTGGTCCGGTGCATATGAGCGAGGTCATCGATGGTAAGGAGTGGACCTACGACAATATTTATACTGGCGACCTTGGTCGCTTTTCTGGCCATGAATATATTAAGGTTGATGGCAAAGAAATTTATGATGCTGAGTATGCTGGCGGGTTAGTGGATGTCACTAGGGGGGTCTAAGTAATCTTGCCAGGCCCGCTGGTTTTGTGGTAGATTCTTGTTGGACAATAACAAACCGACGCACATGAATTGCTCATGGCGTCATAGCGAGAAGGAGGTCATTTTGCCGAAAAAGAAGAGCAAGGAGAAAAAGAAAAAAGGGACCAGACTTTCCCGTACGACCAGCAAGAAGGCCAAGGCGAAGAAGGCCAAAGTCGCCTACACGGGGAGCAAGGTCTCTCATGGCGACGACGTCGGCGAACGGAGCAAGGCGACGCTTGTTGCTGGTAAGACACCCTTTCATGTCCGCGAGGCCGGGCTTCAGGCCGATGCCTTCGGGCTGGTCGGCAAGACCACAGCCGGCGTTCGGAACGCTCAACTCCGCAAGAAGGCCTTGCGCGAGGGCCGGGACTATCACCGCACCGACAAGTAGGGGATAGTGTTCGAGTTTTTTCTAGCCGCCGACGGGGTTCTCCCGCCGGCGGCATGTTGTTTTAATAAAATTAATAAAATGTTACGATATCGATAATGTCACCCTTAGAAAACTTTTGGCATAAGGATAAGAATGATAAAGAACTTCGAGACGAAGTTGATCAAGGTGTTGAAGAAGCCCTCGATGTTCCTCTTTCTGTTCAAGAAGACGAGAAAATTCCACTGGGCCTAATCGACACAGCCGAATTCTTTTATCATTATGGCGAAGAGAAGGCCGACGAGATTTTTGGCTGGTATGAGAAGGCCATTACTCGCCGTGGTCGCGAGGCTCTTGGTTCAAGCAGTTTTTTCTATCACTTTTTTACTGAAGGCTCGACTGAGAGGAACTTCATGTTTGGTAATAACCGCGATGGTTATCTCTTGGGTCCTGTTCGTCATGGCGTCTTTATTCCGTCTCATTTTGCTCCAAGGTCATTGCGTGGCGGGGTGGCCTTGATGAAGGGTTTGGGTGAGAGCGAGACCATTCCCGCTGTTTTAGCTATCCCCGATGACTTGGCTGAGACTTTATCTAAGATGCCCGTCTGGCGTAAGACCGGTCTTAGTTTCCCAACTCTCTTCCGTGGGCAAATTCAAAACAAACAAATAGTTTATAATAGCCATCCCGAGGTTAAGGGTTTGTTGCCGTTGCTTAAAGAAGATTATGAGGCCGAGGTAAAGCGTTTCTTTCGTAATCGAGAAGAAGATGAAGAAAATAGTTATTAATAATTAATATAAATAATATGAATCACACAAACACTACGACCGCATTCGAATTACCAGGCAAGAAAATTGTTAAGAACTTAGGCATTGTGAAAGGGATAATTGTTCGCTCTCGCTCCATTGTCGGCACTATCGGCGGGGGACTCCAAACCATCTTCGGTGGCAATATCTCCCTCTTCACCTCCCTCTGTGAGACTACTCGCGAAGAGGCCTTCGAACTTATGATCAAGCATGCCGAAGCCCAAGGCGCCAACGCCATTATTGGCGTGCGTTACGACACCACCGAACTCCTCCAAGGCGTCACTGAGGTGCTTTGTTATGGGACGGCGGTAGAAGTGGAATAAACATGAAAAAATATCTCCTCCTCTTCCTTCTTCTCCTCACACCCACCCTCGCCCTCGCTCATCAACCCCGCCTCGCCACCAGCAATCCAATTATCGTGACGGAACCAGAGATCTCCAAGGCCTATTATGGGCAACTGGCGGGGGAGCCGGTGATTTATAAAATTCATTCAGACAAAGCTTTTGCCCTCTATGTTAATATTTTGTTGCCATATCAAGAGACGGGCACAGGGGCGCTTCCTCCGCGAGATATCTCAGCGACTGTTTCCCGCGCTGGGGAACAATTGGCCGTCTTGGGCGGACAAGATTCTAATTGGGAGAAGTATCATGAAGAGTTTGGCTATGATGATTATTGGCGCGGCCCAGAGTATAAGTCCCAAGCTCTGGCGGGGGATTATGAAGTTATCGTTACTAGTCCTCTGAACAAAGGTAAGTATGCTTTGGCGGTTGGCGAGATTGAGAGTTTCTCTTTTGCTGAGACGGTGAATGTTTATAAAGTTTTGCCACAACTCAAGCGAGACTTTTTTGGTAAGTCACCGGCCAATTTTATCTATTCACCCTTCGGTTGGGGCTTAATCTTGTTAATGTTTGCCCTCGCCTTCATTGTCGGCTTCGCTTATCGCTCCTTGGCCAAATTCTTTGCCGAGCGCTCGGTCCGAGGTCGCTCCCAAAATATTGGCAAGAGAGATCGGCTAATTCGTTTGGCCCTAGCGGTCGCCCTCTTCTTCTTCGCCATCCTCACCACTTGGAATCCGCTAATCCTCTTCTTCTCCGGCTTCTGCCTCTTCGAAGCGATTTTCAGTTGGTGTGGCCTGTATACGGCGTTGGGTAAGAATACCTGCCCGGTTTAGATTCAATATTTGTTGGGATAGTCCCTTTTTATGAACATTTTGTCCCCAAAAGGGGCTATTTATCGTTGTTTTTATAATGGATCCATAAGTTCTTCTACAATTTATCAAAGAATTATCGAAGGTGACTCTAAGCGTTATTTTTTACGTAAAAAGCCCACCCTATTGCTTTCGATCACGCTATAAGTTCAAAAACTAAATTTTAATAAAATAAAAACAGCGAGCCCCTTCGGTCTCGCTGTTTTTATTAAAGGTCGGAAGAACCTAAATAACAAACTAATTATAAACCTAATGAGACCAAAAGAAAATCAAGTTATCCACGATACTGAAGTGGCAAATATTGCTTCTCAATATGTTCGTGCTGGTTGGCCTGTTGTTTATTCGGATTTGCCCGGAAACAATAAACCGCCAGTTATTAATGGCTATATTCCTGATGTTTACGTACGGAATGGGAATGCTGAAGTCGTTATTGAGATTGAGACGATTGATTCAAAAAATTCTCAACAATCCATTGCTCAATATAAAGCCTTTAAATCTTGGGCGGACCTCTCTCCCGCTTATCGTAAATTTCTCTGGAAGGTAATCTAGATAATTCTAGGTACTTACTCAAAACACCCTTCCCTTCGGGGGTGTTTTGGTTTATCGTAAAAAGGCGAGAAATGTGGTAGAATAGGAAAATAAATTATGAAAATTAAGGATTTACCCCGTGTTGATAGACCAAGAGAGAAGATGGAAAAGTATGGTCCGGGCAAATTATCTGACGTCGAATTGCTGGCGATTTTGCTTCGTACTGGTACAAAAGATTTGAATGTGCTAAAACTAGCTCAAAAAATCTTACAGAAATTTGAAAACGAAAAATTTGTTGATATAAGTATTGATGAATTAAAAACTATCCATGGCCTAGGTTCGGCAAAAGCTTGTGAAATTATGGCCTGTTTTGAGCTTGGCAAAAGGATGTTGAAAGACAAGAAATCCTCTATATTACTTTCCCCAAAAGATGTCTGGGAGAGGATGGAGGACATAAGGGGAAGCAAAAAGGAGCACTTTGTTGTTTTTTACCTGGATAGCCGTAACCAAGAAATACAAAGAGATATTATTTCAATTGGCACTCTTAATGAAAGCCTTGTTCATCCTCGAGAAGTCTTTGAGGGAGCCATTAAAAATAACGCCTCTTCAATTATAATTTCTCATAATCATCCCTCTGGCGACCTTGAACCCTCCGCTGATGACATCGAGGTTACTAAGAAGCTAATCAGTGCGGGGAAAATCTTAGACATTAAAGTCGTTGATCATGTTGTGGTTTCTAAAACTTTGTCGGCAAGTTTTATTTCTAATATTTGAACATGTCTCAAACATATAACACAAAAGAACAGGTTTTAGAGAAAGCAAAGACTATTTTGCAAAAGTCTTTGCGCCAAGTCATCCCTTCTGGAAGTCTCGGGGCAATTGAAGAACAAATTGGTGGGTACGGATTGAAACGCAAAGGTTTTTTGGGTGATTTAATGGAAAAATATTTTTTCGAAATCAATCCAGGTAATATAAGTGAACCAGATTTTACTGTTGCGAGTGTTGAGCTGAAGACTACTCCTCTAAAAAAACACAACACCGGTAAGCTCTCCTCTAAGGAGCGTCTCGTCTTTTCAATGATTAATTATGATACCGTTGTCGGTGAGACCTGGGAACAAAGCTCTTTCCTAAAAAAGAATAAAACTTTACTACTGATGTTCTATCTTTGGATTGAAAGTCAAAGTATCCTTGATTATGAGTTCAAGTTTGTCCATTTGCTGAAGCTCCTTGAGGATATTTCCGACGAAGATGTTTTTCAGATTAAAAAAGACTGGGAATATATAGTAAATAAGATTAAACGAGGGGAAGCCCACTTGCTCTCTGAGGGAGATACTTATTATCTGGGAGCTTGCACTAAAGCGGCTAATAGCCGAGTTGTTAGGGATCAGCCGATGGGGCGCATCGCTGCGAAACCGAGAGCCTTTTCTTTTAAACAGCAATATATCAATTACCTTATTCAGACTAAACTGCTTGGAGAAAAAACAAATACTGACTCAATCTTTAAGAAACACCGGAGAATTGAAACAATTGAAGATGTTGTTAAAGAAAAATTTAGCCAATTTATTGGCAAAACAGACACGGAGATACTAGCTAAGTTAAATTCAAGTCTCGGCAAAAAATCAAAGAGTTACAAAAGATTAATTGTTAACAGGATATTAGACGTTGAATCAAATAATGTAGAGGAATTAGAGAAGGCCAACATTACACTTAGAGTCATTACTCTTGAACACACCGGGACACTAAGAGAATCTATTTCTTTTCCTGCATTCGACTACAAAAGTTTAGTAAATGATTTGTGGTTTGACGAAGAAGACGAAACTATGGCCGAGTTTCATTTACAGCTGGAGACAAAGAAGTTTTTATTTGTCGTTTTTCAAAAGGAAAAGAGGAGTAAAAATATAATATTGAAGAAAACCTTCTTCTGGAATTTTCCGATGAAAGACATTGGTGAGGTAGAAAAGGTCTGGCAAAAAACAGTTGATTGTATTAAGGATGGTCGGTACGAAGATTTGCCAAAAATGAAGGAAAGTCCTGTTGCCCACGTTCGACCTCACGGGAAAGACAGTACAGATACCATTGAAACTCCCCAAAAAACACAGGAAATGAAACGGTGTTTTTGGTTAAATGCTAAGTATATACAGCAGGCCATAGAAAACCAAAAAGATCAATATTGATCTTTTTGACGCTATCTGTTAGAATCTCTTTATGAAGAAAATAAGAGTCCTTGAGCTTTTTGCCGGTGTTGGGGGCTTCCGCCTTGGCCTTGATGCTGCAAGTAAAAAAGACTTAAAATATGAGACAGTATGGAATAGCCAATGGGAACCAGGGGCAGCTACACAACATGCTTCTCAGATTTATATAAACATATTTGGAGAAGAGGGACATTCTTGTGAAGATATCCAAGATGTCGTTGAAAATAAATTTAAAGAAATACCTGACCATGATTTACTTGTCGGGGGATTTCCTTGTCAGGATTATTCTGTTGCGAGAACAGCGAACCAGGCTAAGGGTATCTATGGTAAGAAAGGTGTTTTATGGTGGTCTATTTATAATATCTTAAATAAAAAAGGAAAAAATTCCCCGAACTTTTTAATGTTAGAGAATGTCGATAGATTATTAAAATCCCCTTCAGGACAGAGAGGTCGAGATTTTGCTGTTATGCTGACCTCTCTTTCTTATCTTGGTTATGCAGTTGAATGGAGGGTTGTAAATGCGGCCGATTACGGGATGCCGCAAAGAAGGAGAAGAGTTTTTATTATGGGGTATAAAAAAGGCAGTAAGATTTTTAATGCTATTAAAAAAGAAAAAAATCTTGAAAATTGGATTTACAAAGATGGAGTAATTGCTAAAGCTTTCCCTGTGAAAAAAGGTGAAGGTAAATTGGGCGAATTTAGAATTGAGGGAAGTCTGGAGGAAATATCTAAGAATTTTTCTTCAAATAAACCAACTAAAAGCCCTTTTGATGTTTCCGGAGTTATGATTGATAGAAAAGTCTACTCAGTAAAATCTGTGCCTAATTATAATGGTAAGTCTATTTTACTTAAAAATATTATTATTCACGACGAAGCAAAAATTCCAGAAGAATTTTTTATAAAAAAGGCTGATCAAAAAAGATGGGAATATTTAAAAGGTGGAAAGAAAGAGGGGCGGAAATCAAAAGATGGGTTTGAATATGATTACTCAGAAGGCCCAATGGCTTTTCCTGATTCTCTTGATAAGCCATCCAGAACAATTGTGACGGGGGAAGGTGGAAGTTCTCCCTCGCGCTTTAAACACGTCATTAAGACTAAATCTGGCAGGCTTCGCCGGCTTACCCCACTTGAGTTGGAGAAGTTAAACATGTTTCCTTCTGACCACACAAAATTTATGTTAAATGGAAAAGTTACCCCAGACACAAAAAGAGCCTTTATTATGGGTAATGCTCTGGTCGTTGGAGTTATTGAGAGGCTTGGAAAGTCTCTCTTGGATTTTGTTTCTTAAGCTAAGAAGTCGGATTTCGAGCTCCCTACTTCACCGAAGCTTCTAGTCTTCGCTAAAGCTATGGCCGGCACGGCGCAGGGCAAGCGCTTGAAGTACGACTTCGGGGAAAAGGGGATTAATGGGGTCGTTCCCATTGATTCAATTCTGTTGAACAACGTGGTGTGTTGTGAGGACATGATTAAAAAATAAATTATTATGAAATTAGGAAGAAACCAGCTTTGCCACTGTGGAAGTGGTAAGAAATATAAAAAATGTCATATGGATGAAGATAACTCACCTGTTCCCATGGAAGTACTCTTACATTTTAAAAAAATACGAGAAAAAGAAAATCTTCTTAAGCAAAAAGGGATTTATATTAATTATGTTAACCCGGTAATTCACAAAGGGAAAAAAGTCTGGGCAATTGGTAATCAAGTATATCTTAGCGAAAATTCTGATGAGACCTTTCATGATTTTATTCAATTTATTCTTAAAGATACTTTGAGTTTCGAATGGATTAATGAGCAACAGTCTCTGTTGTGGGAAGATCAACATTTTATTGTGAAATGTTTTTTGAAATTTGATGAATGGAAAAAAGAACTCTTGGCTAAACCTAATTATAAAACCCCTGGCGTATTAGAGGCTCCTCCAAACGGGTGGACTAAATCTTTAATTTCTCTTGCTTTTGATATTTCAACACTAAGACATGTTTCTAGAATACCTGACTTTCTTCTTGGTCGTCTTAAAACGCCGTTAGAATATCAAGGGGCAAGATACGAAATTATGATTGCTGCAATCATTGCGCGATTAGGTTTTAATATAAGATGGCTAGATGAAGAAGACCATTCAGAGCCACATTGTGAATTTATTGCCACACATCAAGAGTCAGGAGTAGAAATCGCCGTCGAAGCTAAAAGTAGGCACAGGCCTGGAATCCTTCATACCCCAGGAGATGTTAATGGGTCCAAAATTAATGGCGGAGGTATCCAACGTCTCCTTAACCAGGCCTTTAAAAAAACAGAGTGTGGCAAGATGCCTTTTCTTGTCTTTGTTGATATAAATGTACCACATGAAGAATCAGGGGATTTTAAAAAGATACCGTGGGTGAAAAATATCTTTAAAAATGCCTCTCATTCCAAAAATGTTACAAAAGAAAATCCTTCTGCTTGGAATGCGTTGTATTTCACTAATTTCTCTTTTCATTACCAGGCTGACGAGAAGGCTTCTTCTGGACAGAACTTGCAAGCTCTCCCTCCTTTTGTCATGCATCCGGTATCTGATTCCACCCTTTTTCCGGCAATACTTCGGGCACTCCAGTATTATGGAGATATCCCTGATATTGATATAGCAGATTAATTTATTAGAGAAACGAGGTCAGGCCTCGTCTCAAGGGTAAAATGTGTCATAACAACTAAAACTCACTTCGGGGAAAAGGGGAGAAGAAAGAAAAACGCCTAAACATCTTTACAAACTGGAGTTTGTTGGGATGAGGAGACTGAGGTTAGTCTCATAAATTATAGATAAAAAAATAGAAAGAACGAGTTGCGGTCTCGTTCTTTCTTTTCAAATTTAAGGTCTACTTTCTATTGTGCGGCGACTGGTTTGTTGGCTTTAAGCTGAGGGAGAGTTTACTGGCCTCTGCTCTGACCGCATCTTCAGTTCTGCCAAGTTTGAATCCGGCGACTCGTGTTGGTGTATTTTGACGAACGAGCTGTTTTAACTGCGTCACATCTTTTGGTGTCCACGATTTGCCGGTATTACGAGTGTAATAAGGCATTGAATGTTTGGTTAGTTACCCTTGTTTATTAATTAATCTAAATTTGGTAAAATAAAAGTGTTAAAGTTTTTACTTATTAGTTTAGTTGAAATACCCCAAAGGGCAAAAAAGATATTTATGTTTTAGGGGAGAGGATTTCCGCAAAAAGGCTCTCTCCTCTATAAATTTTACTCCGTTTATTTTTTATGTCAAACTTATCAACACCTATGTTTGCATTATTTACACGTTTATGTATACTTATTGGTATATGATTACTAAGTACGCGAAGCTGATTAAAGCCTCTCGACTTAAGAAAGGTCTCTCCCAATTAGACTTAGCCTCTAAATTGGGTCTTTCTCGTCCTTCTTATATTGCCATTGAACAGGGGAAGAGAGAGCTGTCTATGAGTGAATTTGAAAAACTCTCAGGCATTTTAAATATACCTTTCGAAGAGATGGAGAAGGGTGAGTCTCCTAATTACGAGAAATATAAGCAGATGATCCTGTCTTTTCTCCGATTGGGTAAAAGTGTTAAAAAGACTAAATTGGCCAAACTTGTCTATCTCTCTGATTTTGCCTGGTTTTATAGTCATTTGAATAGCATGAGTGGTATGCAGTATCGTAAAATTAAATATGGGCCAGTTCCAGATTCTTATTTTCGAGCCCTTGATGAGCTTGAGGAAGAAGGAAAGATAATCGTTGACCGCAAGAACGCTGATGGCAAAGAAATGATTATAATTAGTGAGTCAGATAGTAATAAAAAACAAAAGTTAGAATCTATTTTGCCTGAGGAAGAAAACTTAATGAAAGAAATTCATAGAAAGTGGAAAGATAAAAAAACAGCCGAAATTGTTAATTTTACTCATAACCAACTGCCATATTTAATGGCTGATGATGAAGAAATTGTCTCTTACGCTCTTATTACACAGGAAGATCCTCATGAGGTTTACTAAGTATAGAGTTATCTTCGAGCCTTTTGCGGAGAGGCACTTTATAAAATCTTTTGCTAAGAAGTATAAGGGAGCTTGGGACTTTACACTTGGGACTATCGCTGAGGAATTTGAGAAGATTGACGCCCTATTTTTGAAGAGTATTGCTGAGCCGATAACAGATAAAGATGCAGATATCGTTATTTGTAAGACAGAATTTAAAATTTCCGGAACTCAAGAGTCAAGACACGGTTCTGGCAATCGGTGCATTGTCGCTCTTCATAAAGACAAGGGGGTTGTAAGAGTCCTTCTTGTCTATGGGAAAAAAGATTTAGGTCATGGTAATGAGACAGCTTGTTGGAAGAATTTTATTAAGAAAAGTTATCCCGAATATTATAAAATGTTAAGCTAAGAAGTCGGATCTGGCTACGCGAGATACGACTTCGGGGAAAAAAATGAACAAACATCTAGCCATTAAACCTTTTCAAGAAACCTTGCATGCGGGGATGTGCGGGCCGGCTTCGCTTAAGATTGTCTTGGATTATTATGGAGTTGAGAAGACGGAGAAAGAATTGGCCGAGCTGACGGGTCTGGTCTCTGATCTTGGCGTTAGCGACAAAGATATCGTCCGGGCGGCAGAGTCTCTTGGCTTCAGGGCGGAGATTAAGACTGAGAGCAGTTTTGCGGAGATTGAGGAGTGGCTCGAGAAGGGGACACCGGTCATTGTGAATTGGTTCACTCGGGGGCGACAAGATTATGATGATTCGGAGGTGCCCGACGGTCATTACTCAGTGGTGTCGGGTCTGGATGACGATTATATCTATCTTCAAGATCCGGAGCTTGGCGGAGAAAGAAAAATTAAACGAGAAGATTTCTTGCGAGTTTGGTTTGATTTCTCTGGCCACGAGATCACCCCTCAATCACTCATCCTCCGCCAACTCATCGCCATCTATAAATAACCAAATTTTAAACATCCTTACAAACTGGAGTTTGTTGGTATGAGAAGAAACAGCTTTGGTGTATAATATTGACATGAATAAGTTCAAAACTTCCAAACAGATGGAGCGACATCTGAAGGGTTTGGCCAATCACTATCGCATCGAGATTCTTCTGGCTATTGCTGCCCACCCGCGGATTACACTCGAGGAGATTATTGAATTGATTAAGGCCAACGAGAAGACGATCGGGGAGCATACGAGACGACTCAATGTCGCCGGCTTGGTTAACAAGAAGTATCAAGGCAAATTTGTTTTGCATGAGCTCTCTCCTTATGGCAAAATTTTTGTTGATTTTTTAAAGACTTTCCGCTCGTTATCTTAAGCTTTTTTATTTTTTTATATGACACCCTTACAAACTGGAGTTTGTTGGGATGTTGATATCTCATTGGCGCTGGCTAAACGGGGGAGTATAATATAAATATGTTTATAAAACTTTATGCTATTGCTCTACCAGTTTTCTTTGCTCTCGACATGCTCTGGGTTGGGCTTGTCGCCAAGGATTTCTATCGGGCTCAGATTGGCTTCTTAATGAAGAGTAACGTCAATTGGGCGGCGGCAATTATCTTTTATCTCTTATTCATTGTTGGCTTAGTTATTTTTGTCATCACCCCGGCGGTGGAAAAGGGGTCGTGGCTCTCGGCATTACTTTTGGGAGCACTCTTCGGACTTATCACTTATGCCACTTATGATCTTACTAATTTGGCGCTCACTAAAGATTGGCCCCTCTTGGTAACAATTGTTGATTTGGCCTGGGGTGCGGTCTTGGCTGCCTCTGTCTCCGTCATAACTTATTTTATCGCGAGCAAGATTGTCTTCTAGATAAATAATTGACATCAAGATTTAAGAGAGTCTAATTAACTTAGGCTTGCTCACAAACAAGAGAAGGAGGACCACAGACGATTCAGGCTACACCGCATGAGATCGTCTGGTATGACGATACGGGGATCTTCCCCACGAGTCGTCGTCTGACTGGGGCGCAGAACGGTTTGATCGCGAAGCGGAACTTTCTTTCCATTTTCCCGGCTCAGACTTTATCTGAAGAGGCTCTCTGGGCACTCAAGGCTCGCTTCGCCTATCTCGCTCTTGAGATGAACGAGGTTGAGTCCTTCAACCCCCCGCGCTTGTCTTAAAAGACCGCAGGCCCCGCCTGCGGTTTTCTGCTTTTATAAAAACATAGCCGTGGCCCCAGGGTGGGGCAACGGCTATATGGCCAGTGGGCCGGGGTTAGGTCGCCAGTTCATCGACTGGGTCGCGTTCGGGGTATTTGATCGCGACTTGCCAGCCTTTGATCATTGCGGATGGACACAGGATGATTCTGTCGAGCTGCGGGAAGAGCATCTGTAGCTCGAGCCAGAACAACTGGCGGATAAAGACCAGCTCCTTATCGAGCTTGGAGATTTCTCCACTCGTGACGGAGAAGCCTCTTTGCCCGCTGTCGGGTTTGACCCAGTTCTCCATTTGCTGGGCCTTGGACTTCATGAGAAGCCAGAGTCTTCGGAGCCTCGCGTCCTCGATGTTACCCAGGACGGTAAAACCGTCTGGGGGGCTGTCGGGAAGTTTTTCCTCGGCAACGGCAAGAAAGACTTTTCTGATCTCTCCTACCTCGTCAAGGGTGTTGTCGGTGAACATTCGGTTCTCCTCTTTAGTTGGGGCACGTTGGGTTAACTTCTCCAGCTCAATTACTGCCATATTTAGGGGTTCTTGTCACCTTTTTCTTGAATCGGCGTCGTTATTTATATGATATAATATAGGCATGATTCTAAAGAAGAATGTGTGGGGTAGGGGTTATCGTTCAGGTTGGAAGATTCAACTTGTTAGAATTGTTCTCCTTATCCTTATTATCATCGGGTTAGTCTTAATCTTTACGCGTGGGTCGTGGGTCCCCAAGGTTGTTAATTCTATTGTCCAATCCGAAGGTTTAACTGGGCAAGTTATTAACGCGACCTTTGTCTGTGAGGGGAATAAGAGCATTGGAGCAACTTTCCATAATTATCAAAGGGGAGTCTCGGCTGTTGATCTTAAGTTGAGTGATGGGCGAGAGATGACTTTGTCCCAAGCTATCTCGGCGAGTGGCGCTCGTTATGCGAGCGCGGATGAGAGCTTTGTCTTTTGGAATAAGGGAGACACCGCTTTTATCACAGAGCAAGATCAAAATACTTACACTGACTGTGTCGTTAAATAATCCTTTTATTAATTAATTTATTTAAAATTATGATTGATCCCAAACAAGTAGACTTTAATCAACTACCAAAGAAATTCTGTGATGGGGCCCTGGGGGCCTTTGGTAAAGACTTGTTTTCTTTTGCACTAACTTCAGGGAATAGCCTTGATTCTTTTGCCACGACTCCGCAAATTATGAAGAGCATTGCTTTATGGATGAACGATCAAATTGCTAATTATGAAAAGCAATTCGGAACAATTGATATGACTCCGCCCAAGATCCAGAGTCCGATCCAGATGGCTGATTTGAAAAATTCTGACGACGAAGCCAAATAAATAAGAAAGGACTTATTAAACAAAAGAAAAACCGGATGGCGCAGGGTGCACCATCCGGAGGATTTGTGGCCGGCTAAGACCAAGGAGGGGGAGGGTAGCGAGTCCCAGCCGGCGTCTAGGGGAGGGGGAGGTATCTGTTCGGTCCCGAAGGGGGATCGAAATGTGAAAGGAAAGACCGGAGTCGCGCAGTATGGAGGGGGGGTAGAGGGGGAACTGCACGACTCCGGGTATAAGTGATATAAAGACCAGGCTTTTGACCTGCTCATAGTGTAACACAGCCTACAAAAGATTGCAAGCCCGTGACCTATGTTATAATAGATTATAAAAAATGCGGAAAAGTCACTATCTAAAACATCGTGAAGCAGCGCGAGCCTTGGCCAAGCGGCGTATTGAACATTTTAGCCCAATATATCAAGTGTCGGTGAGGCGTATTAGTATTCGGAATCAGAAGACGCGGTGGGGGAGTTGCTCAACGCGTGGTAATCTAAATTTTAATTACAAAATTGCTTTAATCCCCGAACACCTCGCCGACTACATCATTGTGCATGAGCTATGCCATTTGCGAGAGTTCAATCACTCGGCAAATTTTTGGAATTTGGTGGCTCAAACTTTTCCCAATCATTTGGAAATAAGAGAAGAACTCCGTCGTCTCCCACGACAATTGTGGCTGAATAAAATTTTGAGTATAATAAGATAATATGAATAATTCTTACAATTGGTACTCAACAATTATTAGACCCACTTGGTCACCGCCAGCTTGGCTCTTTGGCCCAGTGTGGACATTTCTCTATTGTTTAATTGCAGCCTCTTTTGGCAAAGTTTTTTATATGGCTTGGCAAGGGAAGATTGGCCTCTTGATTGCACTACCTTTCTTGCTCAATCTTGTTTTTAATTTTGCTTTTACTCCCATCCAGTTTGGTCTGAAGAATAATCTTTTGGCCTCAGCGGATATACTTCTTGTCTTAGTCACCCTCATCTGGGCCATGGCCGCTATTTTCCCTTATGCTCGCTGGATTACTTATATCCAGATCCCGTATCTTCTTTGGGTCTCTTTTGCCACAGTCTTACAGCTAACGATTACTTATCTCAATCGCTAGTCTAATTTTCTTAGGCTGCCTCTCTGTCAGCTAATAGCTCTCCCAATCCGCGGCTAGGAATTTCGGCTTCTAACTCGGGGGTATTAGCAATAACATTTTTGGCAAAATTGAGTAGGGGAGTTACTCCTTGCCCGCTGATTCCTGAGTAGAAATATTTACCACCCTGCTTGGTCCCTTGGTAGAGAGTTAGGAATATAATTGCATAGAGGCGACAGCTCTTGCGGCCCGAGGGGGTCATATTGTTTATATCTCCTCTGGATTTATCTCTAAAATCAGACAGACGTCTCTCGGCTAAGTCCATGTCTCCATCAAACTCTTGCGCGAGAAGTTCGAAAGCGGTCTTTGGCCCCTCTTTTTTTGTTGCCCGTTTCTCGGGCCAGTCATTGTTTAGGATACTTTCTATTGATTCCATATATATAATGTTCTCACAGTATATCTTAAAAATCAATGCTATAATTAAATTTAATAGATGTATTATCTTTATATCCTTGAATGCGCTGATAAGACTCTCTACACCGGGATAACCACGGATCTTAAGCGGCGAGTGGGGGAGCATAATGGTGGCAAGTTGGGGGCCAAATATACGGCGGCTCGTCGCCCGGTAAAATTGGTTTACTCCAAAAAATTTAAGGGCCGTTCTCTGGCCTCGCAAGCTGAAGCAGAAATGAAGAAATTGTCACGAGCTGAGAAGTTAAAGCTAATTAAATAATTTTTATAAAAAGTTTGGCCGCCCTCTAGGAGAGGACGGCCAGGACTGGAGCTGATTTACTTCGAGGGGAGGACGACTTTCCAACCGCGGCGTAGGCTGTGGGCGTAAGGCCCTTCCTTCCTGGCGGTCTCCGGGAAGGCATACTCGACCTCGTCCCAGACCCAACGGGCCAGGATTTCGGTCTGCCTCTGGAAGGCAACCTTCTGTGCGGGGGTCTTGATCGCGGGGTCTTTGGACCAATCTTCCATGGCGTTGACCTTGTGGAGGGAAAGGGCCACGAAACGACTGAGGTCTCCTTCCAAGACCGCGAGGACCACCTCCCCGTCTACTTTCTCGGGCAGGCTCTCGTTGGCCGCCCCGATCTGGTCGTCGGTGAGGCCGGCGGCCTCCCTGACAAATTGCTGTTGCAGAGGCACGGTTATCATCTCCTTCTGTTCAAACTTAGGATCAGCGCTCGGTATGAGCGTTTCCGCTCTAATTATTAGCATTCTTTTAGTGCTTTGTCAATGTTTAAGTAATTATTATTTTAGAAAATTATTAGTAATTCGTTTTATTATTGGTGATTTTGTTTTATAATTATAGTGTGAAAAGACAAACAATTGTCTTAATTATTTTTTTGATTTTATTCGCCGAGGCGGCGGCTTTTTGTTTTCTTTATTTTAATCAAGAGACAAGGGTTGAAGCTTTGGTGGATGAGTCAGTGCTGAAGACTAAGCGAGTTTTGAAAGCTGAACCGGTTTTAGCTAAAAATGAAGGCAGTTTCTCTACCTTTAGTTCAACAACGACAAAAGAACTTAAACCTGAGATAAAAATTGAAGAACCCGTTGTTAATCGATTTGTCTTGCCTATCCCGCTCTATTATCAGCAACACAGTTTGTCCTGTGAAATTGCCGCCTTGCGTATGGCTTTGGCCGGTGTCGGAGTAAAAATTAATGAGAGTGACATTATTGAGATTATGCCTATTAACCCAGCCCCGCGCATTGGTAATATTTGGGGGGATCCAGACAAAGAGTTTGTTGGCTCTATCGATGGGGCCCAAAACACGACCGGTTATGGTGTTCATTGGCCGGTAATTAGAGATTTGGCCCAAGCGTGGAGGCCAGAGAGTGAGGGTCAGAGTGGTGCTACTTATGCTGACATTGTCCGCGAACTTAAGGCGGGTCACCCCGTAATTTATTGGGGTGTGGCCAAGAGTAACATGACTTTTGATCCGTGGCAGACGCTTGAAGGCAAAACCATCAAGGCTTGGACAGGTGAGCACGTGAGAACGATTATTGGTTACGAGGGTGATGATGATAATCCAAGTTATTTAATCATCAACGATCCTACGGCTGGTCGCTTGAAGTTGAGCCGACGTTCTTTTTTGATTGATTGGGCCCGTTTTGATAATAGTCTTGTTATCGTTAGATAAAAGGGAAAACATTGTAAAGCAAGAAGATTTGTGATATAATGTAAGGGTGAAATTTAACTATAAAGCAGAGCAAGAAAAGAACTTCGTTGAGACTTCCTTAGAGGCTTTTGTCCTTTATTATAACCAGAATATCCCGGAGTCCCATCCTCGAGCAACGGTGGCCGCCTTAGAGCAATTCCAAGCGACGCACGCTGTTCTTTTTGATGATAAAAAAACTTGGACTATCGACAAACATCGTCGTCGTCTTATGGACTGGTTACCTTCTTATCACGCAGAAGTTTAATTGGACTTTGAGTGCATAAAAAATAGAAATAATTTTCTAGCTTTGTTATAATATAATTGTAAAAAGTTCAATTATTATTAATAAATAAAAATATATGGCCAAAGGAAGTGATAAACAACGACGCGAGACCAAGAAGCCTAAGAAGGTGAAGGTCAAGTAAATAAAAAATCGGCAGTGAGAGAAATCTTACTGCCGATTTTTTAGAGCATTTTTGATTGTCTCGGAGTCGGCATATTCTAACTCGCTGCCCGTGGAGAGACCGCGGCCGGGGAAGGAAATTTTTATTTTAGCTTGGAGGGCTAAGGGATGCAGTTTGGCCGCTAACCAGTGGGCGGTATGTTCACCTTCGGTGGTGACGGCGAGAGCGACAATAATTTCGCTCAAACCTTCGCTAATCTTTTTTTCTAAAAGGGAAAGTAAAATAGGGAAGCGCACGTGGGTTTCTGGATTGGGGTCTAATATTGGGACAGACCCACCGAGCACAAAGTAATAACCTTTATAGGAGCCGGACCGCTCAACGGCCTCAAGGTCGATATCTTTCTCGACAATTAAGAGACTACCTTTGTCTCGTGATCCATCAGCGCAGATTTTGCATAGGCTATTTTTTGCATTATAGCTATTGCTAAAATAGCGTTGGCACTCGGAACATTGTTTAATTGATTGTTTGAGATTTTTAATTTTCTCACTCATTTGGTCAACAATATTCTGGTCGGCCGATAGTAGATAATAAACAAAACGCCGGGCTTGGCGAGGGCCAATGCCGGGAAATTTTTTAAATAAATCGGTTAATTGATTGATGGGGTCCATAATGAATTCAAGTGATGATTCGGGCCAGCCTCCGGCTTTTTGAAAAGTCCTCGGATCTCCTGAGGCTTCGCCTTCGGCCAGACATTTTCAAAAAGCCAGACGCAGACCCTCATTTTTTAAATTTTAAAAAGTTCCAAAATCGCCCTTTTCAATATCGGAGAAGCTGGTGCGTTGGGCGTCGAAGTAGAGATCCACTTTCCCAGTGGGGCCGTTGCGGTGCTTCTCAATCATGATCTCGGCCAGGCTGTTTTTCTCGTTACTGGTCTCATCTTTCTCACGATGGATGAAGAGTACTACGTCAGCATCCTGTTCGATAGAGCCTGAGTCACGCAAGTCGGAGAGGCGAGGCTTGCCACCACGTTGCTCAACGGCACGGTTTAGTTGAGAGAGAGCAAGCACTGGCACGTCAATTTCACGGGCGAGCGCTTTTAGCGATCGTGAGACCTCGGTGATTTGTTGCACTAAAGAATCTGATTGGGTGCGGGGGACCATGAGCTGGAGGTAGTCGACAACGATAAGACCTAAGCCATGTTCGGCTTTAAGTTTGCGGGCCTCAGACTTCATGCGGAGAATATTATTAGAAGGTTCATCGTCAATAAAGATTGGGGCTTGAGCGAGTGAATCTAGGGCGTCACGCAAGCGAGCAAAATCTTCATCGGCGCGGATAGCCCCAGTGCGCAATTTCCAGGAGTCGACGAAGCTCTCGGCGGAGAGCAGGCGGTCAGTTAGTTGTTGGGTACTCATTTCGAGTGAAAAGATAAGCGTTGGCACTTTATTGCGACAAGCGGCATGGCGGGCAATATCTAGGGCGAGCGAAGTCTTACCCATTGATGGGCGAGCCGCGAGAATAATTAAATCAGATTTTTGTAAGCCAGCGAGTTTATCATCAAGACCTTTGAACCCAGTGGAGACCCCTCGGATCTCGCCTTCAGTTTTGCTCAGGTGGTCGAAGCGTTCCCAGGCCTCTGCCAGGGCATCTTTCAAGTTGACGATTTTCTTAGTAGCGTAAGAACCAAGATTAAAAATAATTTTCTGGGCTCGATCAAGAACGTCGCTGACATCCTCGTTTTCTTTATAGCCAAGTTCAGAAATTTCATCGGCTGAAGTAATGAGACTACGTAGGGCAGATTTTTTGTGAACAAGTTCGGCATAATGACCAATGTTGGCGGCAGAGGGAACCTTGCCCGCAATCTCAGCGATATAACTCGAACCCCCGACACTCTCTAAGAGGCCTTTGTCTTTAAGTTTAGATGAGACTGAGACAATATCGACAGGTTGGCCAACGTCGGCCAAGTCGAGCATAGCATTATAAATTTTGTGATGACGAATAGAATAAAAATCCTCTGGTTTTAGAAAGTCGGCAATCTCACCCAAACTCTTAGGGCTAATCATCACAGAACCCAAGAGCGCTTGTTCAGCATCTTGATCATTGGGAGGGATTCGTAATTTTGTCCCGGCGAAGGGTTGCTTGTTGGCAAAAGGTTGTTTGTTGACGGCCATCCCGTTAGAAGCAGATAATGCTCTTCGCATTATTGCTCATAATTAATCCGACTACTGAGACTAATAATATTTTTTTCATATTCATTAAATATTGCCTCCAACCCATTATCGCGGCTTCTAACGGGAGGCCATGTGTCTATTCTATCACATTGACCAATTCAAAAGCCAAGTCTTGCAAACTAGTCTTCTGGGGAATAATGGTGCATAACCCAGGGATAGGAAAAGGGGACCCCCGATGAGGGCCCCCTTCGAACGAACGCGTTTTGTGACTACTTCTTGCTCTCCTCGAGGAGCCTCTGACGGTGTTCCTGCCCCTTCTTCCGGAGCTCTTCGCCGGGCTTGAGGAGCATCTCAATGCTCAGATCGGGGACAGTTGCTCCCCGAGCACAGCCCAGAGCGGCCGCCGCCAGCATGTGCGTAACTATGACGAGGTGGACCCCCCGCTCATAGAGACCGAGGGCCGTCCGGTTCGAGGACGTGATGGCGACGTAATTCGCCTCGGGATTGTCCCGCCTCAGGTGGTTCAGCAGCACGCCGTTGTCGTTGACGTCTGGTATGGTCGAGATGACCGTTTTGACCTTGGCCAGATCAATTCCGTCGCGGACTTCCTCGCAGCAGACATCTCCAAAGCGACAAGGGACGCCGTCTCTTAGCAGGTCACCATAGATATCGGGGTTGTGGTCGAAGGTCATGTACTTGTCCCCTCGGTCCCTCAAGGCCCGCTCCACGGATTTGCCCAGACGGTCTACTCCCGCCAAGATGATGTCACACTCTATCGGAGTCTCTTGCTCCGGTGGTGCTTGTCTCCAGAACGCCAACTTGTCGAGCCACTGGAGGTGCGAACGCACCCGTTGGTAGAGCGACAGATTGTACTTCAGGAGGTACGAAGAGATGGTCATGGATACGACCGTCACCACGATGAAGGGCGGTAGCAGATTTGCGGGCAGGTGTTTCTGGGCTATGCCCTGGGCCACGAGCACCAGGCTAAACTCCGACAACTGGCCGAGGGCCAAACCCGTGTTGAACGCCGACGAGCGCTCGTAGCCGAACACACTGACGATCAGCATTACGAGCAAGGGCTTTACAACAATCACGACTACACTCATCAGGACGATGAGGGCCAGGTGACTGTATATCACCAGGCCAAAGGATGCGAGTGACGCTCCTTCTGTCGCCGGGGCTAATTGCAACCCCAAGGCCGCGAAGAAGAGGACTGTGAAGAACCCCTTCAGTGCCTTGAAGTCGCCAATCAGCTCATGCTGATAAGCCAGGCGCGCCATTGAGAGACCCGCGAGGAACGAACCAATGCCCATGGTCAACTTCGTCCGTGTGGCATAGAATGCGCAGACGAATACGAGGCCCATGGCGACAACGAACAGGGTCTCTCTTTCCCGGGCCACACATTTGAACAGGCGCGGGAAAACCCATTGCCCACAAACGAAGACGATCAGGAGTATCAACCCCGCTGCCGCAGTGCCTCGCGACAAGAGCTCGTCGAATGAGAAGTTGTCAGCGGTGGTCAGGGCTGACAGGGCGAAGATCGCCAGCACGTCTTGCATCACTAGGATACCTATACTGATGCGCCCGTAGAGGGTGTTCAGGTCATACTTCTCACCCAACACCTTGACGACCAACATTGTCGACGAGAATGATACCGCCGCGCCTATATAGAAACCGGCGATGTAGCTCATTCCTAAGACTTTGGCCAGACCGAAGCCGATGACCCCAGTGATGAGGACTTGGAGCAGTCCGCCACCAACGGCGACCAGCCCCAATTTCTTTAGTCGGCTCAAATCCATCTCGATCCCGATCACGAACAGCATGATCGTGACCGCGATTTCGGAAAGGTCGTAGGTTGTCTCCACTCTGGTCACCCAGCCGAGGCCGAGCGGACCAGCGATAACCCCAGCCAAGACGAAGGCGGGGATCATGGGCTGCCGAGCTATCTTGAAGATTAGCCCGAACAGCGCGGCGAAGACAAACAAAAGACCTATGTCCATCTGCATCGTTTCCAGTGGCGTTTCCATAGTTCACTCCTTCCGTGAAGTGTCGAGAAAAAACTTAAGTCACAAATTGTAGAGAACAGTTCTCTGTCCTCATTCCTGACATAGTTTGAGCATTTTGTCAATAAAGAGCTCTGGACCACTCTAATTATTGACAAATACTGATAAAAGATGTACAGTAAAAAGAGATACCACGTTTACAACCAAGTGCTTAAAGCGCTCAGAAATAGGGAGAGAGTCACATGAGGATCGAAAAGGCCGTTTTGAAACAGGTCGTGATACTGACCCTCGCCATAGGCCTGCCATTCAATGTTTGGCCGGTAGGGATTCTGTATCTCTTCGTCTTCGGGGGGTTTGTCATCACTTTTGACATTCTCCTTGGAACAGCCGGTCATCCTGGTTTGCCTTTGGTCGTCGGGGCAGTTTCCACCTTTACTTTGGCTTGGGCCCTTTGGAACATCGCGTTTCTTGTCTTTCGGAAGCGCTTGATGAGACATGAGTCCATCAGGAACCTCGTCAATGATTGACTGCGCCCCCTCGTGTTTTACCGTCTTGCGACCCTTCGGGGACGCAAGACGGTTTGTTTTTTTAATTTTAATACCTTATCCGAGGGAGATGTTCTCCGTCTTGGCCGTAGTAATTAAACGAACCTTTCCAGTCGTTGTGACTGGTGGAGTAAATGATTGTTTTGCATACCGGGCCCTTCTCATCGGGGATCGTCACTTTATCTATGATTTTTTCATAAAGAGTTACGGGCTTGTTATTGTTATCTTCAGCATAAAAAGGGCCAACTTTTGAACCGATATTGCAATTGATAACTTCTGGCAGCCAGCAAGCTCTGTCATCTTTGTTTGGGCAAGCCTTGACTGTTAAACCCGTTACTTCCATATGGGGGGCGTTTCGAACAGAATAAACACCCCAGAAGATGAGGCCCCCAAGGATGACAATAATGATAAGGCTAAGAATTAAAGATTTATTTTTTATCATACAAGTCTTAACCCTAGAACCTCATCAAATTTTTTGATAAGTTTGAGTTTCTCGGCTGGGGTGAGATCTTTGGCGGAGAGAACTCCTTGCAAGGAGGCGAGTCCAGCGGCGGTATTCATCACACCAATTTTGGCTGAAAAATCTTTAAGATAAGTTTCGTCAATTTTAGCTAATATTAATTTGAAAAAATTTGTTTGTTTTTTAAGATGAGAAATTTTACTTTTCAAATTCTCATAACCGCGAGCTCCGGCCTCAAGTGATTCCCAGGTAAAGTTAGTGGTTTGTTTATAGCTAGACTGCAAGAGAATGTAACGGTAGCTAATAGGGTTAAAGTGTTTGTCTTTGATGTCGGTCAGGGTATAAAAATTATTTAACGATTTGGCCATTTTTTTATTATCAACAAGGAGATGCTCCGGATGAAGCCAATATTTCACAAAGGGTTTGTCGTTATGGGCCTCACTTTGGGCCATCTCATTGGTGTGGTGGGGGAAGGCGAGATCAACACCACCAGTGTGGATGTCAACGGTCTTATCACCGAAGGCGACATTGTTGATAACCGAGCATTCAATATGCCAACCGGGACGACCCTCTCCTAAGGTCTCGTGATCCCAGTAGATGTTGCCATCTTCAGGGGTCCGCGCTTTCCATAGAGCGAAGTCGCTCAAATTGTCCTTTTCATATTCGTCTACTTTTACTCTGGCCCCAATCTGCTTGCCCTCTAAGAATTTTTCGCCAACGAGTTCGCCATAATTATTAAAAACTTCCTGGTACTTATCAATGCTGAAGTAGGTGCTCCCGTCGTCAGCCTTATAAGCGTAGCCCTTATCAATTAACTCAATAATAAATTTCTGAATTTGGGGAATGACCTCGGTGACATTGATAAGCTTAATGTTTTTTCTCTCCACATTAAGTTTGTCCAGATCGGCTAGAAAAGCTTGAGTATACTCTTCAGTATATTTTTTTAATTCATTGACTCCGGCATTTTCTCCATACTTGGCAATCGTTCCCTTGATTGTTTTGTCATCGACATCGGTAATGTTCATGACCCAGCGCACATCGTAGTCGGCAAAGCGGAGCGTACGATAAACAAGATCAGCAAAAATGTATGATCGCAGGTTCCCAATATGAGCATAGTTATAGACCGTTGGGCCACAAACATAGAGATTCACAGCTTTAGACCCAGCGCTAACTGGGACAAATTTTTCTTTAACGCGAGTTAGGGTATTGTAGAAGACTAAATCCATTTTTTGTATTTGGCGAGGCCCGAGGTCATTAGTGCCGCCAGGACCATCAAGCCAATTACACCATACCAGCCAAAATAAGATTCGACAACGGGGCCGGAGCCGGCCATGCTGAAGATGAAGGCAATTAAGGAAACAGGTAAGAAGATAAAGGCGAGAGCTGTTAAAACGCGCATTGTCAGGCCATTCTTGATCATCAAGAGAGATTCATTTGTTGCGTGTAGTTCGGCAAAAATTTCTCGGTTGCTCTTAACTAGTTCAGCGACATGCTCATACTCACTTACAATGGCGCGAAGATAGTAATCAAATTTTTCGCCATAAAAATCTTTACCGACGGAGGCAAAGGAAGAGAGGACTTCACGATGAAACTTGAGTGACCACTTGATATCAAGCAATTGATGATTTGTCTGCGAGAGGGATTTGACCATCTCGGCTTCTTGGCCGGCAAAGATTTTTTCTTCGATCTTTTTTAACTTATTATTGATACCATCAAGTTCAACTTCGAGCGGTCCATAGAGCTCGCGCAACATATAGTAGAAGAGGTGGCCAGCATGGAAACCTTTTTCTTTTTTATTATCATTACCGCCGTCCAGTATCTGGGCAAATTCGGCCAAGGGCTGGATAAGATCAGCATGGGTGGTGATAACAAAATCTTGCCCTAATATAAAGTCAATTTCGGAAACAGCGTATTTGTTGAGCGGGAAATGGAGAACCAGGTAAATGTAGTCTTCGTAGTAATCAACTTTTGACCGGCTAGAAGGGGAGAGAAGCTCCTCACTAACGACATCGTGGAGATTGTATTGCTTGGCCAAGTTACTGGTCTCTTCACGGGTCGGTTTAGTAATATCGATCCAGGTGACATTTTTATATTTTAATTGTTTAATCATTAGGCAAATTATAACTTTTTCACGATTTGACCACAAGAGGACAATTTGCGATAATTGGATGAATGGAAAAAGTATCTAGAGCCAAATGGCTCATTTGGTCTATTATCGTGGTGGCTTGGGCCGGCACTTTTTATCTTGGTTTTTATATTGGGACCGAGAGACGCCCCGCCGAAGAAAAAGTAACTGACGTTGCTGGTAAGAATATTGGACGCCCAGAGAATGTCGACTTCACTCTCTTCTGGCAAGCCTGGAATGTTCTGAATGAAAAATACATTGATAATAATGGGAACAGTTCAACGACCAAGCATGCCTCCAATCAGGAACGAGTCTGGGGTGCCATTGCGGGGATGACCTCTTCACTCGGTGATCCTTATACCACCTTTTTCCCACCAGAACAGAAGAAGAAATTTGAAGAAGAAATTAGCGGCAACTTTAGTGGAGTAGGAATGGAGATTGGGATCAAAGATAATACTCTTACGGTTATTGCTCCTTTACCTAATTCACCAGCCAAAAGGTCTGGGGTGTTGTCTGGTGACAAAATTCTTAAAATTAATACGACTGTTGCCGCGAGTATGAGTGCTGACGAAGCGGTGAATTTAATTCGCGGGCCAGAAGGGACAACTGTTAATTTGACACTGCTCCGTAATTCTTCGGGGACACCTGAGAGCAAGCCATTTGATGTCTCTATCAAGCGTGAGGTTATCACTATCCCAACTATTGATTCCAAAAAAATGGATAACGGTGTTTTTGTTATCCGTCTCTATAACTTCTCGGCTGTTTCGCCTGGCCTTTTCCGCGATGCCTTGAAACAATTTACTGAGAGTAAAACAGATAAATTAGTTCTTGATCTTCGTGGTAACCCGGGCGGTTTCTTGGATGCGGCGGTTGATATGGCGAGCTGGTTCTTGCCTTCTGGTAAACCGGTTGTTGTTGAGAAACACGGCGGCAAAGTCGAGGACAAAATTTATCGCAGCCGTGGTTACGATATCTTCAATGATAAATTAAAGATGGTTATTCTTATCGACAAGGGGAGTGCTTCGGCTTCGGAAATTTTGGCTGGGGCTTTATCTGAATATGGCAAAGCGACTTTGGTAGGGGAGCAGACCTTCGGCAAGGGCTCAGTGCAAGAGCTCATCCCTCTTGGAGATAGCTCGATTAAAGTGACGATTGCTAAATGGTATACGCCTAAAGATCATTCTATCTCCTTAAACGGCCTCAAGCCGGATGTTCCTGTCGCCATGACCATCGATGACTTCAAGGCGGGTAAGGATCCTCAGATGGACAAAGCGGTTGAAATCTTACTGAAGAAATAATTTAAGGAAATATGAATCCCGTTAGAAATTTTACTTCAAAGTAAGGGTGTGTTAGTTTGTATATAGCTTAATAATAAAAGGTCAAAAGATATAAAAAGACTAATAAATTTCTAACGGGATGAAAATAATACTCTTACAAGACGTCGCCAAAGTGGGACGCAAACACGAGATTAAGGAGGTTAATGATGGCTTCGCGCGGAATTTCTTATTAGGGAACAATAAGGCAGTGTTGGCTAACCCGGCCAACTTGTCCCGCGTTCTGGGACTTAAGCAGGGCCAAGTGGAGCAAGTTAAAAAAACTGTTTCTTTAGTTGATCAATTTTTGATGAGAGTAGGGGAGAGCCCTTTGGTAATTAAGGTCAAGGCCAATGCCGCTGGGCACCTTTTTGCTTCGCTTCATTCCAAAGATATTGCGGAGGCTATTAAGAAAAATTTGAATTTAGAATTTCCTGCTGACCTTATCATTTTAGACAAACCGATCAAAGAAGTAGGGGAAACAAAAATCGCCCTCAAAGCGGGCGACTCTCGTAAAGAAATTTCTATTTTAATTGAAGCTATTTAGCTTCGACCGAGACTGAACGCATAACTTTCATGCGGCCATCAAAACCGAGTTTGCGCTTGGTGCCAAATTTAACAGTACCGGCAGTCTTGGCGTAGATAGTGTGGTCCTTACCAACAGCGGTATTTTTGCCAGCCATGATCTTGGTGCCACGCTGACGAATAATAATGCTGCCAGACTGAGTGGCCTCACCGTCATATAACTTGGTTCCTAGGTACTTAGGATTAGAATCTCTTAAGTTTTTGGCAGTACCACCTGCTTTTCTATGTGCCATATTGCTATAATTGGTATAATATTAACCATATGAGTATAAATCAAATAGGGGAAAAAATCAAGGGCAAGCTGGGGAAGATTGGAGAATATGAGAAAGAGCTTTCTGTCGCCTTGCTGGTAATCCTTGTTGCCCTGCTCGCTTTTGGCCTAGGGCGCTTGTCTCGGCTTGAGAGTGACAAAATGCCCGTACAAATTGAGGGGGCTGACGTCCTTAAAAACTAAAGCCCCGGCCTCGCACTGGGCGAGACGGGGGCTTCTATTATCGAGGGAGGACTTTTTTGTCAGTCCTCAATGAGGTCAGTATAGGCCCGCATGATCTCATCCAGGCGATCAGGTGTCATCCGACAGGCGTCAATCTCCTCTTGTGTGGTGACGCCCTCCCGGACCATATTCCTGATGATGACCTTGGTCAGGTCGGGATGCCTTTCTGTCTTGGCGGCCCTCGTTACCCTTGACCAAAGGGTTTTGCCCTTGTCTTCGTACAGGGACTTCTTCCACCACTCGGTCTCTCTGGGATCTCCAACCAGATCGTTCTGTCGGAACCAGTAGCGGGTGCCTTCGGTTCCGGGATAGACCCAGAAGATCCGCCCCTCTTCGACACAGCTCCCACCGGGGTCAGGGGTGATGACAAGACAATCGAGAACCTGCCCGATCTGTTTGTCTATCCCCATCTCGAACTTCCAGAACGGGGTGGCGCTGTCCCTCGTCCACAGATAGGGGGCGAAGGGCCGCGGGTCGGCTGTGGCGGTGGGGGTGATGAGCGACATGAGGGTCGCAAAAAGGGCGATCAACGTAAGCTTCTTCATTTCGGCAATCTCCTCTGTTATCCGCTTTTCGACAGCTGCGTGCCACATGACACTCAGCAAACTTTCTGTTTTATATTACACTCCTAAATTAAGAAATAGTCAAGTTTTTACTTCGCCTTGCTCCGCTGGGTTTTTGTATAAAAAAAGCACCCCGACGCAATGGCTTCGCCATGCGTCGGGGGGAAAATCTTCTCCACACCTCCGTTAGTTGTCCGTCCCGGTCCTCTGGTTGAGAATTCCGGATGTCCTCACTGCGTACGCCGCGGGGCGTTCGCGCAGAATGACATCAATCGGGAATCTGTGCTTGACGGTGCGAGTGTGAAAAACCACTACTCTTGGTTCACACACCCCATCCGATAACACTTCGGTGGTGCCAAACTTCTCCTCAGCACCCACCACAACCTTTTCGACCTTCTCCTTCATCTTGATGATACTCCCGCTGTTCTTCGTTTGGGTTCTTCGTCAATTGCTCCTCGCCCTCACCGCTGTGGTGGGGGAGAGGGAGGCCTTCTTGGAGCATGAGCTCCCTGAAGACACTGTTACCTTGAGGCAAAACGGCCGCTCCTATTTTGTTTTAGTAAGCACCAATTGCTCACCACTTTGTCTAAAAATCAGATTATCAAATGTGAAACAAATCGTCAAGGTTGTAAAGGGGGGAGGGCTTTTTCTTAACTGTGGATAACTATGGTATATGTCGCACAACATAGATTTTGCGACATAGCCCTGTAAGGGCATGTCCGCAAAATCTGTCGCCATTGTGCTGACGTGCGCCCTCGACGTCGCACAATGGCTCTTGCGACATAGGCCCCCTACCCTGCTGTCTAAAAATTATTTTGCAAAAAATATTTTCTTTACTTCTCCGTCAACTTGTCGCTAAATTTTCCGCTCAAGGATTTCTGTCGCCACTTCCTCTTTTTGTTTAAAAGCCTAAATATTGCTATTTTCTCAAAAACCCTAAAAAAGCCAATTTTGGCCATTTTTGGATTTTTTCACTTTTTGCCTCAAAAATCGCTTATTTAAAATTTAAAGTAATAGCAAAGCCCGTCTCATCAAGACGACGGGCTTGCCGGCGGTTCGATGGACGGGCTAATGTTGGGAGGGCTTTTCAGGGAATGTTCAATGTGGTTCCGGCGATGATCACGCCGATTGCCACTCCGACAAGGATTCCCGCAAGAAATCCGAATCCGATGCCCCAGCCGAGTCCTTTCTCGAAGCCCTTGTCCATCGGACTCATCGGCTTGTCATCTTCTTTCTTATTGCTCATGATGCTTACTCCTATTTGTGAGCGACTTCTTCTGCTTTTAACTATAGCATTATAATAAAGATTTGTCAATATAACGGAGACAAAAAGAAAACCGGGGGTTTGACCCCTCGGTTATCTTTTTTGTTTGTTAGGCATTTTTAACTGGACCGTCTCCACCCCAACAGGGCTTGCTCCAATTCCAGTGACGATTTCCCTCTTTCTTCATTAACCGCATGGCATATTCAATATTACCTTTGGTTGTGTGAATGTCGAGATCTAAGGTCTGACTGGCTTCAAGGTGCCACTTCTCATTAATCTGGAAGATTCCTGAGTCGGCTGGATTCACCTTGCCATGGAGGACGTTACCATCCTCATTGTATTGTCTGAAGTTGCTTTCACAACGGGCAATACGGAGGGCGTTGTCGGTATCAATACCATACTTGGCACTGGCTTCTATAATTTTGTCATAGACGGCACCAGAGGCGGTACTAGTAGGACGTTCGACGCTATATTCGATAGTCTGAGCACTTTTGCTATTAATCTGATTCGTTAGAATTGGGTTAAGAGCTAAAGTCGGACCGGTCGAAGAAGCGGTGATAATAAGGCTTGCCAAGCCTATTTGTAGGGTTTGTAAAATAAGTCAATTTTAAACCACCTACTACCTGCCGGCCTTTGTGGGGCTAGCTTTGATAACAGATAGCTAATTAAACGAGCCTATATTTTTAATTTCGACGTTGTCCGCCGGGGCGGATTAGACCTACAAGGATTAAGCGTTCGCTGTCTATCTTGACATCTGTAGGTATATGTATCGTAGCATAATAGGCCCCAAAAGTCAAGGTAAAACTCCCCTTTTATAGTGGATAAAGCTCTAGAAAACCCTTATTTTACAAGGTTAAATGGCAAATAACGAAGAATTGGATTGAAGTAGCTAGACAGGTATTTTGTATATAAATCACCGAACCAAGCCCCGATCTGCTGGATTATCTGCCAAACATAGCCAAAGTTGGCTTTCCCGGCGTCAGACTCGGCAATCCTTTGGATATTGATGCCCAGGTAGCTTAGGATGAGGACAACCACGATAATTAAAACGATTAATTTGGCGAGCCCCGCTTGTTTGTTTTTATACATAGGTTTTTAAAAAATTATAAATATTTCAAAGGATTAAGATAAGCGCTGAAGGCGGCTAGTGGTAGGCGGTAAGTGCCACAACCAGGGACCTTGCTCTTAAGTGACCCAACTTGAACGGCTTCTTTGGCAATGACCGAGAAGTGGAGGTGGGGTCCAGTTGAGTAGCCAGTGTTCCCAGTATAACCGACGAGCTGTCCGGTCGTCACTCTTTGTCCCTCGCTTACTTTAATGGCTGATAGGTGGCCGTACAAAGAGGCTAGGCCATTATCGTAACCAATAAGGATCCACTTGCCATAAGAGGCGCCCTTGCAGGTAAGGTCGGTGTCACCGGCGCCAATTACCACTCCGTCCCCTGCCGATTTCAAGCTGGTACCAATGGCTGTGCCTAAATCAATTCCGTTATGACCATTCCCATTATAAATCCCCTGATTACTTTTAGCAAAAGCGGTGTTGCCAAAACCTTGGGTAATAATCACTTTAGCGATTGGCCAAGCAAGCACCCCCGTGCCTGTCTTTGGTAATTGCCCTGGGGTGGCTGTATAGCGAAGAGCGGCTTCGGCGGCGAGTATCTCACTCTCAACTTGTTGTTTCTTTTTTAGTTTATCAGCCAATAGTTTTTGGTAAGCTGATTCTTTGTTTTTGGTTTCGGTGAGGAGAGTATTTTTGGCCTGCTTAGTTTGCTCCGTAATAATTTTTTGATCAGTCAATTGCCCCTCTAGATTGGTCAGACTTTTCTTCTCCACCTCTTTTTGAGCCTTGTCTCCCTCAAGTTCTTTTTTGTCTTGACGCAAAGTACTGATTAACTCATCGACTTGTTGACCTAAACTTTGGTAGCGACTCAAACTGTCCCAGAGTTCGGTGGTATTCTCCCCGCTTACAATAAATTCAGGGAGGCTCATTTGCTCCTCACTATTTACTAAGCGTAATGATAGGGCTAACGCCTTTTGATTGTCGAGAACTCTCTCCGCGGTTGTTTTAATCCCTTGGTCCAAATTTTTGATGGTGCTGTTGGTGATAGAAATTTTATTTTGAGTGACCGCAATATCCGCCTGGAGTTTCTTGCGGGATAACTCGAGGATAGATAATTCTTTGTTTAAAGACGCTTTCTGGCTTCCTGTTTGGCTAATTTTTTTCTGATAATTGGCGATCTCAATATCAAGTTGCTTTATTTGGTCCTGCTTGCTAGAGATCTGACCCTGGAGTTCCTCTTTTGTCGCTGCTTGCAAATAGACCCCTCCGGCAATTAACCCAAGGCTTAGGGTAATAATTAAAATTAGAAACTTAGAGTAATATTTGCTCAGCATGAGTTAGCCTTTTTATTGTTTCTTCTTTACCTAAAATTGAGGCGACAGTGAAGGGGTCAGGCGATTTGGCTTGGCCAGTTAAGGCGACTCGCATTGGCCAGAGGACTTCTCCTCTCCCCTTCTCGGTGGCAAAACCCCACAAAGTTTTTTTTAATTCTTCGGGATCAGCAAAATTTTCATTTGGTGTTTCTTTTATGAGGTCTAAGGTCTGACGCAAGAAGGTCCCGCCTCTTAATAATTCTTTGTTAGGGTGAGGTGTCGTGAAGAAGAAGTCGAAATCGCCTCGACCAAGAATGTCGGAGAGCTCACCATAATTATTTATTCTCTCTACTAATAAGGGGACGGCAAGAGATAGTTTGTCATCAGAGTAAAGAGGAAGTTCTCTAACTCGGGCGGGGCATCTGTTTATAAGCTCTTTTATTTTTTCTGATTGAGGTTGACGCTTGATGTATTCGCGATTTAGCCAATTGAGTTTCTCAAGGTCGAAGATAGCGCTCTTTTTTTGGACTTTGCTAATATCAAAACGCTTAAGTAACTCCTCCATAAAAAGAATTTCGTCGTCTGTCCCGGCCTCATTATTGTTAGCCGCTTGAGGTGACCAACCAAGGAGGGCGAGATAATTATTCATTGCTTCAGGTAGGTATCCATTCTTACGGTATTCGCTAATCCAGACGAAGGCGCCATGCTTGCGTTTGGAGAGTTTGGCTCGATCGCTATCTAAGATAAGAGGAATATGGGCATAAATAGGGATAGTCAGAGCGCCAAGAGCTTCGAAAAGAAGAATTTGTCTTGGGGTATTAGAGATATGATCTTCGCCCCGGATAACATGAGTAACGCCACTCTTGATATCGTCGGCGACATTAGCGAGGTGAAAGATTGGTGTGTCTAAATCTTTAGCAATAACAAAATCTCCTAGTTCTGTCGTGTCGAAGACGATCTCTCCGTGGATAAGATCTTTGAATGCAATCTTCTTCCCTGGGTTGCGGAAACGGATGACCTCGGCCCTATCCCCTTCTTTAATTATCTCTTCTTTAGAGAAATAAGCGAGATTATTATCGATTAATTTTTTTAGACATTCTTTGTGGTAATCAAGATTATCAGATTGGCGGATAAATTCATCATGTTCTAATCCGAGCCATTTGAGACTCTCGAGGATTTCTTTTTCATTTTCTGGCTTAGAACGTTCTTTGTCAGTATCCTCCATGCGAAGAATATATTTGCCATTATTTTGCCGAGTAAAAAGGTAAACAAAAAGAGCGGTCCGGGCACTGCCGATATGTAAGAGCCCCGTGGGGCTAGGAGCAAATCTGGTGATTATTTTGTTAGTCATGACTCAAAGCTATTTTTAAGATTTCGCCAGCAATAACCGCGGCGGCGTCTGGCCGGGCAAATGATTTGGCTCCCTTGATCATATCTTCTCTCATCTTCTCGTCGCTCATTATTTTGTCTATTTCGAAAAGTAAAACTGAAGCGGTGAGATTTCTTTCTTCAATTACGGCAGCTCCACCACTTCGGGCATAAGTAAAAGCGTTGGTTCTCTGGTCGTGACTAATCTCTTCAGGAATAGGAATGATGATGGCGGGGAGGCCCCAGTTGGCAATTTCAAACAAAGCGGAGCCGGCTCGAGTAATGACGAGAGAGGCGACGCCGGCTGTCATTCTCATGGCCGCTGCATCGAGATAATCGAAGATTTTATAGTGGTCAGCAAAGGGGTTCCCTTTTAAGACAAAGTTCGCTCGGTTAGATAAATCAGCAAAATTATTTTTGCCGACTTGGTGAATAATTTGGTATTTCTCAATAATCTTAGGCAAGATATCAACGATAATTTCATTGATCTTGCTGGCCCCCTGAGATCCTCCAACAACAAAGATGACTGGCAAACTCTTATCTAGTCGCAAGTATTCGTAGGCCCCACTTTTGGTTGGAGTAAGAATTTCTTGACGCAAAGGGTTACCAGTAACAGCAACTTTGTCGGCTGGGAAAAATTTAGCCGCTTCAGGATAAGACAAAGCAATTCGAACGGCAAATTTACCAGCGAAAAGGTTTACTTTTCCAGGGTGCGAATCTGATTCATGGATAAGAACCGGTATGCGGAAGATTCTTGCAGCCAATAATGCGGGGAAACTCGCATATCCCCCCTTCCCCACTACAATGTCTGGGTAGAGACCAAAAACCTTAAAGAAGGCCTGGACGGTGCCAAAGAAAGTTTTGAATAAATCAAAGAAATTTTTAACGATGTTTAGCGGTGTTAAATCACGACGCAACTTGCCGGCGCTGACTTTTATGAATTTAATGTCATTTTCAAAAAGAACTCGCTCGTTATAAGGAGCATCAGACATAAAATAAAGTTCGGGCTGAACAAGTTTCTCCTTGGTCGCATAATTACGTACCTCTTGGGCAATCGCAATAATTGGGTAAAAATGTCCCCCTGAGCCTCCTCCTGTAAATAAGATTTTCATATAGTTTTATGATGACGCGTTACGCTTAGTATAATACCGACTTCGATTAGAGCAAAGAGAAGGGCCGTGCCTCCATGGCTGACAAAGGGTAAGGGCACACCGGTTAGGGGTAGAAGCCCCAGCATCGCTCCTATATTAATGAAGGCCTGGGCTCCAATCAAACTGATTAAACCGACAATTAAAAGCCGGCCAAAACCGTCACTGGTTTTGTTTGCCAAACGGTAACCATAAAGAACAAAGGCGAGGAAGAGAAGGACTAGGAGGCTTGAACCAATTAAACCGAATTCTTCACTGGCCACAGCAAAAATGGAATCACCAATTGGCTCAGGTAAGAAATTAAATTTTTGGATACTCTGGCCAAAGCCTCGCCCAACTATCCCCCCGCCCCCAATGGCAATTAAAGATTGATTTATCTGATAAGAAGATCCCCGTTCATCATGACTAGGGTTAAGGAAAGTGATAACTCGATCTTTAACGTGTGGCCGGACGACAACAAGCGCGCCAAAAGCAATTACCCCAATAAGGCCCAAAGCTAGAATATGGACAGCTCGTCCACCGGCGGCAATAAAAATACTAATTGCTCCGGCCATCATGACCATTAATGTCCCGGTATCTTTTTGGAAGAACATGACGGCAACAACGAGGGCGATAAAAAGGATAAAAGGCAAGAGACCCTCAGTGAGACTTTTTATTTTTTCTTTACGGGCTCCAGCCCACGCGGCGAGAAAGATGATAAAAGCTAGTTTAAGAAATTCGGCTGGTTGGATAGTGAGAAAACCTAAGTCAATCCAACGGGTTGCTCCGTTGTACATAAAACCAAGTCCGGGAACAAAGACCAAGGATGAGAGAGCGATACCTCCAATAAGGAGGAAGGGTGACCACTTTTTAAGTGGCTGATAAGGAAGGTTAGCCGTAACCAATAAGAGAACCAACCCCACCAACAGGATAGCGACCTGTTTAATAACAATAGTGGCAAAGCTGGCACTATCTTTACCTACTTGACCCAAAGCGGCCGAAGAGAATATGGCTATCCCCACAATGACTAAAATAATTGTGAGAAAGAAAAAAATTCTATCTGGTTTCTTTGTTTTCATTCTTTATAATTTGGGTCCACCAATTAGAGTGATGATCAAACCAATGATGGCAAAGATGATGCCAATAACCCAATAACGCATTACAACTTTATAAGCTGGCCAACCAAGAGCTTCGAAGTGATGATGAAGTGGAGCCACGAGAAAAACTTTTTTGCCATGTCTAAATTTTTTGGAGGCAAGTTGGATAACAACAGAGAGAACGGTGGCGACTAGTGGCAAAGCGATAATTGGTAAAGTAGCAACGGAGTCAGTGAGAAAAGCGACAACGGTGAGGGCTGTTGTTAGGCCTAATATCCCTGTCTCTGACATGTAGAAACGAGCCGGCGGAATATTAAACCAGAGGAAGGCTAAGAGTCCACCGGTTATAGCTCCACAAAAGGCAGCAAGATCAAATTGGCTTTGGAAGAAGGCAATGACGGTATAAGAAGCAAAGATGATCGCCATTACTCCCCCGGAGAGACCATCGAGTCCGTCAATAACCCCACTGGAGAAAAGGGCAATCATGACTAAAATAAAAAGTGGGATGATTAGCCAACCTAGGTAGAGACTGCCGATAAAAGGCAGGGTGATCGCTAACATCCCTAATTTAAAATAAAACCAGTAACCTCCAATCAATCCGAGGATAACAACAACGGATAAGCGTTGATAAAATGATAGACCACTTTTTGTTCCGGCTTCTCCTGTAACTTGGAGAATGTCATCAACTAATCCGAGCAGCGAAGCAAAAATCAAAGTAAATAAAGGAAGCCATGTCTGGTTACGACTTAAGAAATTCAGCTTTTGGGAGAGTGCATTGTCTGGGAAAAAATAAGAAATGACAGCAAAAATTATGGTAATGATTAAAACACTGGACCAAATGATGATCCCGCCCATTCGGGGGGCTCTTTTTGCTCGTTCTTTATCTAGTTCATTGAAAATGGGGGTTGAATTTCCTAGTGGATCAATTTTGTCGGCGGTTTTTTTCCAACACTTGTGTTTATACAAAAAGTTTGTCAAAAAAGGGGTAATAATAATACCAATAAAGAAGGCGCTGGCTGAAGCGAGAAAAACTTTAGTTAAACTTAGGTATAGCATGATAAAAAATTATTTATTAATACTGGCATAATAATTTAGAGCGGCCTCAGACAGTTTCTTCGTGTCAGAGAAACGCCCCTCTTTGCTTGAGCCGATGACAACAAAAACTAGAGGGCGATGGAGACCAATGTTGGCAATTACTGCCAAATTCCCGCCGGCTCTTTCGGTATAACCAGTTTTAGAGGCGATTAATCCGGGAATCTGATTGATGATGGTATTAGTATTAACAACACTATGGCTTAAACCATCGGCACTCTTTTCTGTTAAGACACCCTCTTTAGTGGCGGTAAGTAGCTCTGGTTTATTTTTGAAAACATAAGTAAATAACTTTGCCACATCAAGAGCGCTCCCCTGCCCGCCCGGTAATGGTCCGTCGTCTAAGCCCGTCGGATTGCTAAAGCGCAAGGATTTTAAGTTGAGGGTCTCAGCTTTTTGGTTCATTAAGGAGACTAGGGCTTCCTCACTACTGGTTGCGGCAAGGGCTAAGGCGGTTGCTCCTTCGTTAGAGGACCCAACAAGGGTTAAGGCGGCCAAATTAGCCATTTGCCAATTCTCCCCAGACTTTAAGCCTCCCGATAGTTCGCCACCGGTTTGGTGGACCGTGACCTTAGACCCAGGACTAAGTTCGTCGCTTGCCGCGAGAACGGTCATGACTTTGGTAAGTGAAGCTAACGGTAGTGTTTTTCCCTCATTGGAACTAGCGATAATCTCGCCCGTCTCTGTGTTGTAGACGACATAAGCTTCGGCTTCTAAATTGAGATTACCAAAAAAACTTTTTTTAATCTCAGCAATTTTTGTTTGTTCAGCGGCCAGGGCTTCCTCTTTTTTCTCCCGTTGGGCAGTGAGATTAAGTGGGTCGGTTTTATAAGTTAAGAAAAAACCGCTCCACATAAACAAAAGAGAGAGGACAAGAGCCCCGATAATTTCTTTATCGTGCGTTTTTTTAATCAATTCCGGCTCCATCTGTATCTTTATTAGTTTCTAAAAATTTATTTAGTTCTTGTTGGACAATTTCGTATTCGGGAAGCTCTTCAATTTTTTCTAAACCAAGATGACGTAATAGTTCAAGTGTTGGCTTATAGAGAAAACGTCGTGAGTCTTTCTCATCTATGACTCTCTCAGCTAGACCGCGGACCATTAAATTGCGCAAGATAAAGCTAGAGTTAACTCCGCGTACCTGGTCAATTTCGGGGCGGCTAATTGGTCCTTGGTAGATGATAAGGGTTAGTGTCTCGAGGGCAGCTTTGCCAAGCTCTCGGGATAATTCCTCCTTGGCCATTTGTTCGATTAGGCCAGAAGCTTCTGGGGCGGTCCCCAGTTCTAACTCTTCCCCTAATTCAAGCAAACATAAGCCTTGGCCCTCTAGCCTTGTTTTAAGGCCATTTATAGCCTCTAAGAGGGCTTCTTGGTCAGTATTCAGCAATTTAGCCAGCTCGGTCTTTTTAACCGGTTCGGCACGATAAAATAAAACAGCCTCGATTTTCGCAGCTAGATCCATCCCGTTAGAAGCTTAAGATATCTAATAATCTATACATAATATTACCTCCCGCTCTCGGCCTATGGGGCTTCTAACGGGATCCATGTCCACATTATAACTTTAATAACGTGGAATTCCAACCGTTGTGGATTCCATCCCAATATCCTCAAAATGAGCCTTCTGTTCAATGTTTATAGCCCCTTGTTTGACTAGCTCGAGCATCCCCAAGAAACTGACAATTATGTTCACTTTGTCGGCCTTATCCTTCACGAAGTCTTTGAACGACATCTTCATCGCCTGCCCGACGCGCTTAGCCAAGTCGCTGATGACCTCTTCTAGGCTAATCACTTTCCTAATCACTTTCTCGGGGATAGCTTCAACTTTTGGCAGATTTTTTATCAGCTCTTTAATCGCTGTCAACAGGTTTGGGATAATTAATTCGTGAGTTGGGGCGAAGACGGTGACTCTCTTTGCTCGCTCCGTCTGGGTGAAGATTATGTCTTTTCCGAATCTTTCTTTCACATGCAAACTTAATTCCCTTACTCTCTGTAATTGTTTGAGTCGGTCTTCAAGGTTCGAGATATCACTTTTTTCTTCCTCGTTAAGCTGGAGGCCCGGCAAGAGCGCGAGCGATTTAATTAACATTAGAGTTGAAGCGACCATAATAAAATTCGCCATTGCCTCCATCGATTGTCCCTCATCCTCACTCTTGAGATAAGCGACATAATCATCGGCCACCTGCGCCAGAGACACCTGCGAGATATGCAATTTCCTTTTCTCAATTAGGTTTAACAAGAGGTCCAAAGGCCCCTCGAATTCCCCTACTTTTACTTTGAAGTTATCCATAAAACTTATTTTCTATTATAGCAAATCCCCACAACTTTTCAGGTTTTTGGGCTTGCTTCTCTCCATTGACAAAATGAATTAAGAGGTGTATAATTTAACGCAGAAGAAAATATGAACGGCTACGAGCTAAGCTCGCAAGCTTTTGAAAGAGGAGGATTTATGGATTTGTTTATTTCAGTCGCGACACTTCTGGTTCTTGTTGCTCTCGGTATTGACCGGGTAAAAGAGAAGGACCGCAATTCTATGTATCGGTGGCAGGCTAGCCATCGCAACAGTAATTGGGCCCACCAGGCCGGCTTGTTTTTGACTACCTTGAGCCTGCCTGTCCCTCGTATGTCGTGGGAGGACAGATTCCTGGCTTTTTCCAACACCGTACTCACTGCTCCCTGGTTGGAGGAATATGAAGATGAGTATGACGAAAGAAGCAAGGGGGGTGAATTCCTTCATCGTTACAATGAGGCGAAAATGCGGGCAGCCCAAGGACTGGTCGATGAATTCTTCTCTCGCCTATCGTCCTTTCCTCTCCCAGAGAATGGGCCAGAACGTGATGGCCTGAACGCCGCCTTGAAATTCCTGTTACATCAAGGTGGCCAATTCCGGGATGGGCAGAATTTCCTCTAGGAATCCCCGTGTGTGTTTCCCCGCCGTGTGCGTCGTACGAAAAGAAAAACCTTTCGTACGCCACCGGCGGGTTTTTCTTTTAGCCACATTTTTACATAGTTTACGAAGTTGGACTTCGCAAAATAAGGTTTTTTAGATTTTGATCCCCAACTCTTTTAGTTGTTTGTCGGAGACATCTGAAGGAGCACCCATCATTAGGTCTTTAGCCTCGCCGTTCTTAGGAAAGGCGATGACTTCGCGAATATTTGGCTCACCAGCTAAGAGCATCACAATACGATCAATACCAGGAGCAAAACCGCCGTGTGGAGGGGCACCGAATTGAAAAGCCTCAATCATATGTCCGAAACGAAGTTTCTGTTCCTCCTTACTAATTCCAAGAAGATCGAAAACTTTCTGTTGAACGTCGGCTTGATGGATACGAATACTTCCTGAGCTTAATTCAAAACCATTTAAAACCATGTCATAAGAATTAGCCCGGATATTGAAGAGGTCTTCTCCTGCCATAAATTTAGGCATGTCTTCTTCGTGGATTGAGCAGAAGGGGTGATGGGCGGCATTAATATTACCTTCCTTATCTTTTTCAAACATTGGGAAGTCAATAATCCAGGCAAAGGCCAATTCATTATTGTCTTCTTTATTATTTCTTAAGTCGGGCTTGTCGCTACCATATCTCTCGACAGATTCTTTATAAGTAAGACGAGGAAAAGGAACTTGAGTTAATTTTTTCTCAGGGAACATTTTTGTTACTAACTCGATAAACATTTTCTCAGTGTATTGTAAAACATCTTCTTGGTTAACGAAGGACATCTCGAAGTCGAGTTGAGTAAATTCAGGTTGGCGGTCACCTCTTTGGTCTTCATCACGGAAGCAGCGTGCAATTTGGAAGTAGCGGTCGAAGCCGGCGACCATGGAGAGTTGTTTGAATTGCTGAGGTGACTGAGGTAGGACATAGAATTTGCCGTGCTCAAGACGTGAAGGTACCAAATATTCACGTGATCCCTCAGGTGTTCCCTTCATCATAATTGGCGTCTCTATCTCAATAAAATTATTCTCGTGCATATGGTTGCGGAAGAAAGTGATAACCTTGTCACGTAGGACAATATTCTTGCGCATGCGTTCGCTACGTAGATCTAGATAGCGATATTTAAGACGAAGTTCTTCGTTGACCCCACTAGTATCCTCGTTGATTAGGAAGGGTGGGGTTTCTGATTTGTTAATAACTTCGATCCCCGTGACCTCAATTTCTAAATCGCCATTTTCTTGTTCCTTATTAATCATTTTTTCGGGGCGTTGATTAACGAGACCGGTAATCTTAACGACCCACTCTGGTCGCAAATCCTGAGCCACTTTATAGGCTTCCTCATGGTTCGGGAGGATGACCATCTGAACTTTGCCGGTAACGTCTCGCAAATCAATAAAGATTAATTTGCCGTGGTCACGACGAATGTCTACCCAGCCGTAGATGCTGATTTCTTTGCCGACATGTTCCTTAATTGTGTTGATATATATTCTGTCCATAATTTTATTTTTTAATTTTACTAACTTCTTCTAATATTTTTTCGATGTTTGGATAATGTTGATTAAAGATTTTATCTATCTCTTCAATTTTTTCTTTAGGTAGTCTATCTTGTAGCGGGTAATCTGGGACAACTTTTAGCATTAGGAGGTCAACCAAGTGTTCTTTAATCCCCTGGCAATCGGGATCGGCTAAGCCATATTTAAAAAGTAATTTCTCAATTGATAAGTGGATCCCCTCGTGAATTAAAGTTCTGGATCGAGACCACCCTTCTTTATAGGTCCTGGAAAAAACGAGGATTATACTATTGTCTTCCACTCGATAGCCACCACCTGGCCTATAATTAGTTAACTGGATAGTGTAAGTTTCGGGCATCTCATAACCCGTCTCCCTAAAGAGTTTTCTCAGGGTTTCTGCTATTGAAGGCCATTCTTCTTGTATCTCCAATTTTAGTTTTTCTGTTTTTTCAAAATCCAACTCAGCGTTAATTTTTTCTAGTAAATCTTCATCAGAAATTTCAGAAGTATCTTCCATATCTAAACCTTTTGGTAACGTGACCTCGTACCCTTGGTCTAGGTAGAATTTTCTTTTTTCAGGTAAAAGAAGATATTTAGCTCTTCGCATTTCTGTTTCGGCCGAATATTCAAATTTTAGTTCTGGTAATTGTTCTGAATTTTCTCTGGTCATAGTTTTATTTTTAAACTACCCTACTTCACTAAAGTTTCGCGGGGCAAAGAAAATCGCCCCTCCAAGTTTAAGAAATCTTAAACTCGCAGGGGCGGTTTCTCCGCGGTGCCACCCTGATTTATAGCTTTGGCCTTGAGTTTTTGTCCGGTTGTTAGTCGGCTCAAGAGCTTCTTCTTATAATAACACTAATTAATTTTTTGGCAAACTAATTCAAAAATTCTTTAGCTCGAGATATTAGTTCATTATATTTGTCGTTATAGATGGCTTCTTCTTTTGATTGGTTAGCAACTGCGGCAGCATCGTAATAACTGTCATAAGCCGACTCGCGCCAGGCAGGGTTCTGGTCCGCTGCCTCGGCGTAGAATTCGGCTAACGTTACATTCATCTCTAAGGCTAGCCTCAGATTAAAGGCTTTGTCATCGGTTTCTCTCTCCTCAACTATAATTTGAAGCTGGTCTATAAATTGACCTAGAGATTCTACATTTGCTGGGTCAGCAATTATCTCGGCGAGAGCTTTTCCTCTAACTTCTTTTGTCGCTTCTTGTAAGCTTATCGGCGTTTGGCCAAAAGGATTTTCCATGCTTATAAATCAATTCCCACTTTGGCATTTACATCAGCCATTTTGGCTTGGGCACGGGCGCGGGCGAGCACCGCTCCCTTTTTGAGAATCTCGATGACGCGGGCGGGGTCCTTAGCTATTTCTTCGCGCTTTTCTCTCAAGGGCTTCAAATAATTATTCATACTTTCGAACAAAATATCTTTAGATTCTTTGTAGCCAATCCCCCCTTCGACATAACGCTTCTTAATCTCGGCTAGTTGTTCAGTGGGGGTGAAGAGTTTGTGCAAGGCAAAGACATTACACTCTTCGGGATTTTTTTGTTCCTCAACGCCCTTAGAATCAGTCTTTATTGTCATAATGAGGCGTTTAAGTTCGGTTTCGTCGGCAAAGAGCGGGATGGTATTGCCATAGCTCTTGCTCATCTTCTGGCCGTCGAGTCCAACAATGGTTTTGACCCCCTCCATGATAAGAGGTTCTGGTAGTTTGAAAGTCTCGCCATAATTAAAGTTGAATTTCTCTGCGGTATCGCGGGCAATCTCGACATGTTGTTTCTGATCGGCGCCCACTGGCACTACGTCGGCATCGTAGAGCAAGATATCGGCCGCCATGAGTATTGGGTAGTCGAAGAGCCCAACATTTACTTCTTTGTTCTTAGCCTCGGCATCCTTGTAGGCATGAGCGCGAGCCAGATATGGCATAGTTGTCAGGCAATTGAAGATCCAAGCTAGGTTGGCATGCTCTAGGACCTCGGATTGCTTGTAGAAGATAACTTTCTCAGGATCGAGGCCAATGGCGAGATAATCAATCACTAAGTCTAAGGTGTCTTGTTTGAGTTGCTTAGCATCACGGGTGGTAGTGAGAGAGTGAAGATCAGCGATAAAGACCAAAGCTTGATAATCGTCTTGGAGATCGACAAATTGTTTCATCGCCCCAAAATAATTACCAATGTGTGGACGCCCGGTTGGCTTAACGCCGGATAGTAGTATTTTTTTATTATTTTCTTCCATCCTCTAATGGTACCAGAAAAGAGTCTTCTGGTGAAGTTCTGCTATTTTTTCTTTAGTTTGTCGAAGTCCGCTTTAGTGTAAGCTTCAATCTTTTGTTCAGTATGAATGGCTTCACTTGTGGACCTTGGAAATTCAACAATGAATTGTGAACCCTTACCTTTACCCTCTGACTCGGCCCAGATTTTACCACCTAAACTTTCAACAATCTGCTTGGCGACATATAGGCCAAGTCCCGTCCCGGTGATATTGGTTTTACCAGCATCATCAGCCCGGACGAATTTATCGAAGAGTTTCTTGATTGCCGTCGGGTCAAGACCGATGCCGCTGTCAGAGACTGTTAAACGAACGACCTCTTTAGTTTTACTTTTTCCAGCTGGGAAGTTCTCCACGCTTACTTTGATCCAACCACTAGGTGTATATTTGATACTATTATCAATAATATTGGAGACAACTTGGGTGACTTTACCGATATCAGCTGAAACCTGGTGATTATTGGTTCCATCTTTGAACTCAATTGTGAGCCCTCTTTTTGTAACATTGGGTTCTTGATCTTTGACAACCGTCTGGGCCACTTGGCCAAGGTCGAAGACGGACATCTCGTATTTCATTTTACCCAATTCAATACGAGTGATATTCAAGAAGTCTTCGATAACGGTCATCAGTCTCTTGCTTGATTCGAAGATGCGGTCAATGGCGCCCTTGGCCTTCTCTTCTACTGGTCCGAAGGAACCCTCTAAGAGCATTGAGGAGTAACCTTTAATGGCGGTCAATGGGCTTCGGAGTTGATGTGAAGCAATTGAGACGAACTCGGTTTTTTGTTTGTTTAATTCCTTCAATTCCTCATTAGCGACGAAGAGGCTATCGTTAGACTTGGCCAGATTCTTGGCCAAATTTTCAATCTCTTCACGTTGAGCGACCTCTTTTTCCACACTTTTAATTAATAGACCCCCTAGAACAACTACAATCACTAGAGTCACTCCTGTCAAAACAAAATTTGTCGATGCTTTGATAAAGAAGAACTGCGAAGCGATCATTGCGATGACTGCATACATTAAGACTTTTGTTCCGATAAGTTTAATGTCAAAGGCCTTAAATTTTACAATTAAATAAGCTAGGGATGCCATAAAGATTGGCATGCCGAATAATCCATATTGTAAAATTTTCCAATTGTCTGGGCTGTCTGGGTTTATTAAGGAAAAGACACTCCCGATCAAGTTAGCTCCAGAGAACGAAGCTAAGAAAAGTATAACTCCAATAGAAAAAGCCCTTGTTAACTTTTTTTCTTCAGGCCGCAAGTTTTTTCTTACTAGATAGATAATTAACCAAAGAAAGTTCAGTATTTCTATGGCATAAAAAAAGTTAATTAAAGGTCCTTGGCCAGCTTCACAATTAGATATGTCAAAACCAGTGATATTTAATCTTGTGGGTAAAAATATTGCGTAAGCCCCTATTATAAAAAAATAAATTAGTTTAGACCAAAAAGGGACATCTTTTTTTTCTAAGAAAACATAAGCAAAATATAAAGTTAAAGTGGAAATTACTACTTCTATCAAATTTACAATGGACCAGAAGAACATAACTTCACGACTGTCGGGACTTATCCAGATAATTAGGTCGGAAATAGACCAAAGAAGAAAGAAAATAGAAATTAGCATCAATAGCCTTGAAGAGATAGAAGTTTTATTCCTGGTGAAGACAAAAAATCCTAAGATTAAAGCGACTATTGCTGTTGGTATGTGGGAATAGTAAAGTAGCTCTGGAATATTAAAATAACAATTCTCGATATTTGTGATTAGATTATAACCCATATTTAAAGTAGCCCCTTATCCTTTAATTTTTTATAAGCAAAAATGTCATAGCACAATTGAGCTGCTCCATACTGAGTCAAAACACTCTCTCTTACAGGAGAAACTTCTACAATATCGGCTCCAATTAAGTCTTTGGATATAATTAAATTTCTGATTAAATCTCGAGCGTAGAACCACTCTAATCCTCCTGGCACGGGCGTTCCGGTGGCGGGCATGTGGGCTGGATCAAGACCGTCAACATCTAAGGTTAGGTAAACTTTGTCTGTTTTTATGGAATCAATGATTTCTTTTATAGAAGGATTCTTCCCTCTTCCCCATTCGAAAACCTTTAGATTATTTTTTTTAATAAAATCATTTTCGAATATTGAATATGTCCTAATCCCGACCTGGACGGTTTTGAATCCCATTTCGTAGGCTCGCCTCATTGTGCAGGCATGACTAAGTTTCTCTGTTTTTTCTTGATAGTCAGAGGTGTCGTCTCTTAGGTCTGGGTGGGCATCTATCTGCAAGATCGTTATCTCTGAAGAGTTGTTATTTTGGGAAAAATAAGAAAAAGATCCAAGCGAAACAGAATGATCTCCGCCCAGCATGACAATAAATTTATCTTTATTTTCTTTATAAAAATTATTGACAGTTTGGATCATTTTTGTCGGGGTTAATTTATTAAGCCCCTTTAATTCATGATGCGCTGTTTTTATATATCGTACGGGCTCAAGCTTGAGAAACCTATCAAAAAATTCAAGATTCCCATGTAAACAGTTAACAATTTCTTTGGGTCCATTTTCTGCTCCTGATCGGTAGGTGAAGGATTTCCCATAGGGGGCGCTTAATATTACAACTTCGGCCTCGGCTATTTTTTTTGTGTTTATTATGGATTCAACCATGTCTTTATATTTTATTATCACTACAAATTATCCCTTCGCCTTCATCTGGGGCGCATAATGTTATTTGGCAATCTTTTTCCCCATAAATGCAGGATAATTCTGGACAATTATCATTTCCGCTTTCACAGATTGGTATGTTTTGAGCATTCTTGCTTATTATTTTATAATAGCTGACCTGCTGATTTGGGTCTTTACTGCAAGACTCATCCTCTACAGGGTCACACTCAAAGACGAAACAAGATTCTTTGTTTGGGTCACAAGAAATTTCAGTTGTAATCAGATATTTGTGGATATAAATTGTCTGATAGAAGCTAATCCCAACCGAAATAAAAATCACTAAAGCTAATATCCCTAATAAGATTTTAGACTTTTTGTCCATGTCAGTATTATAGCAATAAAAGGTTTAGGGGGAAAGGTGGAGTAATTTACTTATCTTCCAATTTAATTATTTTCGCTAAAATGTAGTTGGTTGTTTCTTCTGGACTTTGGTCAGAATTATCAATTATTTCTCCAAAGCTGGGGTTGTGGATACCAATATTATAATGGTGATTAATTCTTTCTTTTTCTTCCTTATTCAATTCCCTCGTCCCCCTATTAGTCACCGCCTTTTCTATTTTCGGAGCAAGGGTAAAAGTGTAAATATCGGAACCAAAATCTCCTAACTCCCTTATCAGGTAATCGTAATTTTTCTGAGAAAGTGGGTAGGGAACGATTACACTCAGTCCCCTGTTAGAGAAATTCTTAATTACCGAGACAGCATTTTCGAGATTGATTGGTACCGCTTGGTCAATTGGCATCCATTCAATCATCTTTCGAAGAGCATCAATCTCAACAATTGCCACATTAGAAAGCTTGCTGGCGAGAATCTTCGCCACTGTGGTTTTGCCAGAATTTATTGAGCCGTTTAGGAAGATAATCATGTCTTCATTCTAACAAATTTATCCAAATTATCGAAGAAGGTCTGTTGCGGGCGAAACATTGACATTGTATAATTAATGTTTAATAATTGGTCAGTTTGAACATTGAAAGGAGGTGTCTATGCAAAGGAAAAAAACTCTTAAGTCTGTCATTATCCCTTCCTCGTGGAAAGACGATATTGACGCTACGCTCGAGAGAGAACTGGTGGGAGCAAACCGTTATTTTGCCGAAGCCAACCCCCGTCTTAGTGAGATCGTCGAAAGACGCTCTCTTATCCCCCCACAGGAATTTTTTCAAGAACTCTGCGCTAGGTGGAACTGGCATAACGAATTCTATGAGAATCTTCTCGAACCGGCTCTTCCCTTGTTGCTTGAGCCAAACGTCTTTCGTCTTACCCCAAAACGGATTGAAATCCTCCGTGATGCCTACATGGCAGGTTCACTTGTCGATCAGGCCACCTTGGTGGTATCGGCCGCGATAAAGAAACATGTCTCTTACTGGATGGGGTGTCTACCGGAATGCAAGTGCCTGAGCGATGAGGATCTTGGAGTCTTCCTTAGTCTCCCTGCGACTCCGTACCCTGTTCAGTATGTCATCGATCATATTTCTTATCTCATTTCGATGAGGGAAGGCAATGACGCGACGAGCGAAAGAGAGCAACTGATCAGGCAGTACCACGCCGGTGACGAAGAAATCTTCAGTGGCCGGATGAGGCGTTTTGCTTATTTGGTCGAAGATGATGTCTTTGCCTTGAAAAGGAGGACCGAGGAATTGACGTACGAAGATACTCGCTGGGTCAAGCATTTTTACCTTGGGCTGGAGAGACCGAGAATCAGGGCGATGATGCAAAGTCTCGCCTATGACAACAACGAGGAAAAACAGATCGCCCGAGAGCTTGTCGGAATTTCCGGTTTCGTCCTGAGGAAAGAAGTGTTGCGGTACTTGGTAGAAACAAAGATTTTGCCAGCGGGCAGTGGTATCTACCAATACCAGGATAGTGACATTGAGGCGGCCCTGAACAAACTCATCACCTACCGGAGGGACGTTATGGACAGACAAGTGGCACCATTCGGCCAGCACGGACTTACCTGCAGTGCAGCCTGCCTAACAATGGTTGCGGCACACTTTGGACTCGCAGAGCTGAGTGAGGGGTTTGAAGAAGAAGTTGCCGAGGCCAGTAAGTCGAACATAACCATTGGCCAACACTACTCAGGAGTAGCCGTAAAAGCTGTTTCGTTGGGTCTGGAGACAGTTCTGGTGCATTCAGCACCTCAGATGTTCGATAACTCCCAGAAATGGTTACCAGCAGAGCTCTTCGAATCACTGATGAACGAGTACCGATCCTATTTGGAGAAGATTAAGGGTCATCGCTTGGCAAGGGTCGAATGTAACGCAAGGTTGACCCCCGAAGACATTAGGAGCTACCTTGAGGACGGCTACCTGGTAATGGTGGCTGGGGTTATCAGTGGTGGTATATTGCACTCGATTCTCCTAACGGGTTACAACTCAGGTGGCTACTTGGTCATCGACCCTATTGGCGGACGAAAAAGGCAGATGAGAGAAAGAGAACTCGCGTCCTTTATGGACACCAAGATTGGTCGTTGGATTATGGCCCTACGTTCAGACCAAGAATCCGTCCTTAACCTGACGAAGAGCCTGCCCGCTTATCAGGAAGAGGCCCGGAAACTCCTTGCCTAGACTCGTTTTGAAACAGGCCCGGCGGATCTTAATTGATTCGCCGGGCCTTTATTGACTAATAAAAATAAACGTATACTATAGAAAAAAGGTCGGCCAAGCGATTAGCCTCCTAAATAATTCTACTATAGAATGAAATTTATCAAGAAATTCGATAAGAAATACGATTTACTCTGTACCGCGTAGTTAAAAAATAAGGGCCATCTCTAACAAGGGATGGCTTTTATTTCAGTTGATAACAATGGCCTTAATAAACCTCAAAGATTTTATAGAAAAAGAAAAAATAACCCTGGTCTCGGGGGATATTTTTGTGGCCAGAGTGGGTAAAAATTTGCTAATAGGCCCTCGGGTCTCCCCATCTTTTTGTTCTGTTTGTTTTAAAAAAAGAATTTTATCTTCTGAATTTAGAGAATTTATTAATTATCTTAATTTTATTGGGGGAGGAAACCTAAAACATTACTTCAATAAGAAGGGCTTAGAAAATCTAATGCTAGAAATTACTAAAGAACAACAAGTGACCGAACACCATTTTATCTTAATACCCGGGTGTAATCATTCCTGCCAAAATGGCAAATAAACAGCTAATTAAAAATTTAAGGGAGATTACTGAGTTAACCGCGCCAGACAGGAAACAATACTCAAAGATTTTTAGTGATAAAATTGGGATAGTTAATGCTCTCCTTCGTCGTAACGACTTGTCACGCTACGGCTATTCAATGTTCCAGTCTCTATCAGCCCAAACAGTTATCCTTTTTAATAGATCCCGCGAGGTATCAAGTGGAGGCTTGGGAATAAATAAAGATGGTCGTTTTGCTCTTCATGCCTGTATGGGCGAGTCTCTGGAGAGATACTGCATGTCCTATTACAATAAAGGTGGTTTATTTTTCGGGCGACACGAAGATCTATCTAAAAAAACGAGATTTGATGATTTTTCTTTATATTCAAAAGAACAATATCGTAAAAATAAATCTTTTGCCGACCCCTTAAAGGAAAAAATATATTGGGATAAAATCGAGTCATTTGTAAGCCCTGGGAAATTTAAATATTGGCCAGCCAGTCTTATTTACCTACCATTTGATGAGGGGAAATTATCCGCCGAGACGACTTCGACTGGAATGGCGGCCGGAACTGACAAGAAGAGGATAATAATGAGCGGATTATTGGAGTTAATAGAACGAGATGCTCTGATGACTAATTTTCTGCAGAGGCTAGATCCCCCAGAAATATTAATTAGTTCAATAAATGACTCTAATGAGTCTCTAATAAAAAAACTATCCGAAGATGGGTATGAGATTAAAATTTATAAACTTTATAGTGACATTAATATACCAATTTTTGTCGGTTTGATTTGGAAAGGTAAAGGTAAAAAGATTCATTACGGTATCGGAGCCTGCGCTTCTCTCGATTCAGAGATAGCTATCAACAAAACTCTTGAAGAGTGTCTTTTTACCTTTCTCTACTCTAAAAATATCATGGGCGCCAAACCCAAAAATAAAGAATCAATAAGGGCGCTTTATGAGCACTTTCTTTATTATCAAGACGAGAAATTTAACCAACTTGTCTTTAATGGTGGAACAATTAAATACTTAAAAGAAAAATACTCTTTTAACCACCTGTTAAATAACTTACAGGAACTAGGATTAGAAGTCTTCTTTAAAGAATTGACCACCAAAGATATTGAGTCGACAAAAGTTAGGGTCTTCCGCGTCATTGTCCCAGGTTTAGTAGATCTAAACAAGACCCACCTGCTACCAAGAGAGGGGGCTAAAAGACTCTGGGATATGCCTATTAAGCTAGGTCTAAAGATAGAAGAAAAACTGAACTCTCTTCCTCACCCTTTCCCATAATCATTCCTAATGATAATATTTAACTTATGGATATAATAACATTAGACAATGGCATAACTAAAGTTGTTCTCGATAAGGGGGAAGCAGAATCTAACACTGCTGTTATTTTTATCCCCGGTGTTAGCGGTAAAGCTTTTTCTGATAAATATAAGCAATTGTCCGACGTGTGCTTGCGCTTAGGTATGGATTTTCTTCGTGTCCAAAGTTGGGATAGCGTTGAAGAGCTTGAGAAGAAAAGTATCAGACAAATTCAAGAAGACGTTTTTCAAGCGATAGAATTTCTCAGATTTAAGGGCTACACTAAAATATTTGCTATTGGTAAAAGTCTGGGTGGAGGTATTCTCCTGACTCGCAATTACCCTGAGATTACCAAGATGGTCCTCTGGGCACCAGTTATTGGAGTCGCGGATGATAAGGGCAACTTAAATGAAAAAATTGATATTGTTTTTTCTGAAATTAGCTCACTGTTGGAAGTACTTGTCGATAAGAATTTGCTGTCTAATATAAAAGTACCAGTAAAGATTATTCACGGAACCAAGGACAATAATGTATCAATAGAGAATTCTCTCCGGTTAGCTAGTTATTTGCCAGATTCTAATGTGGAAAAAATAAATGATATGGGGCATTCGGTGGAGACCCCAGAGCAAGAGAAGGAATTGGTAGATGATACAGTTAGCTTTTTAATCTAAGCTATTATTTTTCCTCACCGTAAACTTCTTCAAAAAGAAACTGGGCTTATATTTTTCTTTAGACTTACGCAAACCAAGAAGGCCGAGGTCTTGCTCCCAGTTATAGTATTTGAAACCTTGGGCGTCGAGGAGCTTGGCCTCCTCCCAGTTTAAGATATCGTTGGTTCCTGGGTGGAATTTAGTATTGGCCTTAGCAAAGTGTGATAAAACATACTCATCAGTTTGAATCTCGTAGACAGTAAATCCAAGCAAAACATTGTCCACATAAAGAGAGACCACTTTAATTTTGGGGTCAGGCAATTCGAGGAAACGTTTGAAAGCTTTGTACTCATTTAACTCAAAGACATTCGAGATCTCTTTGTTCTCGGCCCATTTCTGGAACATCTTTAAGTGTTCTTCCTGATCTACTTTCTGAATGCTTGAAAGTTTAATTTTGTAATCGGGGAATTTTTTTATAAATTGCCGAATGCTTTTGCGAGAACGGCTTTTTGGCCAATTATTCATATTGGCCAAATTGGCAACAGGGTAAACATAGTCGAAGGAATCTTGATCGGCCTCAACTTTAAATTCCGATTTAGGAAGAGCTTCAGCTGTCTCCTCGGCAATCAGTCGGAGTGATTCGCCGTACTTATGCTTTTGAGAAAAATCGAATAAAGCATTAGTTGTTTCTATAACTTTATTTAAACCGAGAAAGGAGACAACTGGTTTGTTGGTAATATAGTCATTAAAAAGAATCACTAAGTTGTTGTTTAATTTAGAGATTCTAGTTTTTGTTTTTATGTTCCAAGCCCAAAGGCTTGAGAAATTAAAGTCGGAGTAAGGTTTGAATTTTTTGGTTAATCTTTCAAGTGCCGACTTGTCTCGGAGTTCAAGCTCCTTAAAGTCGGGAAAATCAGGAATTTTGTTCATATTTCTTGATTATATATTAAAATATGACTTTTGTAAAGAGCTAGTTCTTCATCAGTTTGGCGATAGCTTTGTTATAAGTTTCCCAGTCAACACCTAATTCTTCAGCCATCATTTTTTCTATTTTTGTCGCGAATTGATGCTCTTTGTAGTAAGGGGCTTGAGGGTCATCACCGGGCTCGCTGGCGTCATCTTCCGGCCGATGCTTGTTATATTCTATATCGAATTCATCGATGCTCTTATTGGTAATTTTTCGATCATCACAGAGAACCATCTCTACTAATTCATGAATTGCGACGAGAGCCTCATATTTCCAACTGGGTAGGTCGGAAACAATAATTTCCCATTTGTCCTTTTTTACAAAATAATCACCAACGGTGTTGTAACGCTGATCCTCATCTTGTATAACTTTTATTTCAATTTTCTTTTTCATATTTTCCATTATAAGCTACTCTAACTTAAAAACAAAAGGGTGCCCCGTCTCTTGGACGTGACACCCTTACATAACGTGGGCCCAGAGCCACTGGATAATGTCTATCCCTGCCAGCACGACCAACCCCCAGTAGAGGTTTGAGATAATCAGGCTGAGAGAGAAGATACCCCAATCGCGCTTAGCAAAACCACTGAACAGGTTTGAACCTTTTCTCATGTACAACGCTGTAATGAGTGGGTCAAACTTGAGTGAGAGGAAGACGAGTACCACTGGATCGCTCTTCTTGAGCATCCAAGCGGTCAATTTTCCTACTCGACTCGTCGCTTCGCCGTCGCGCAAGCCTTTGATCGCCTCTATTCCGACCCAGTCCTGCTTGGACCAATCATAGAACCAGAGGGTTAAGAGACAAAGCACGAGCGAGGCAAAAGTCATTATGGCCCAGCCTTTGGTCGTCCCAAATGTGTACAGCACATAGGGATATAACACAAAGTCAAAACCATAAACCATGGCCCAATTGCCTGTCAGTCCGACAAAGAGCGTCAGAAGACGCTTCTTTTGAAACATGTCCTTAGCTCCTTTTTTTGTGGCTAGAATCCTTTTTTCAATCTCTGCCCACAGTGTATCACACTTTTTATATATAGTCAAGTTTGTTAATTTAAGACTTATGTTAGAATTATATCAATAAATCTATGCAAAATATAATTGAAGAATTAAAGGCTCGCGGGTTACTCGCCCAAGAATCCCATGAGGGGAAATTGGGTGAAGTGTTAGGGCAAGAGAAAATTGCTTTCTACGCTGGTTTCGACCCAACAGCTGATAGCTTGCATGTTGGGAGTTTGGCTTTAATTATTACTATGGCTCGCCTGGCCGCCGCTGGTCACAAGCCGGTGTGCCTTGTTGGCGGCGCGACTGGCATGGTGGGCGATCCCTCTGGTCGCACCGAGATGCGGCAGATGATGAGCCCAGAAACTCTGGCCAATAATTATAAAGGTTTGTCTGACCAAGTGCGAAAGCTTCTGAAGGGGCATGATGTCGAGTTCGTGAATAATCTAGATTGGTTCCGTGATGTTAATTATCTCGAATTTTTGCAGGAATATGGAGCTTACTTCAAGGTTAACGAGATGATCAAGAATGAGACTTACCGTGAGCGTTTAGAGAGTGAACAAGGTTTAACATTTTTTGAATTTAATTATCTTCTCCTTCAGTCTGTCGACTATCTTCATCTTCACGATACTTTTGGTTGTCGTTTGCAAATTGGCGGGACCGATCAATGGGGCAATATTATTGCTGGTGTTGATTTGATTAGGCGTAAGCGCGAGAAAGAAGTTTATGCTTTTACTATTCCTCTTATCACGACCAGCGATGGCAAGAAAATGGGCAAGAGCATGGGTGGAGCGGTTTGGCTCGAGGCGAGCAAGTACTCCCCTTTTGATTTTTACCAATACTGGATTAATGTTGATGATCGTGATGTTGGCCGTTTCTTGAAGATATTCACTTTCTTACCGCTTGAAGAAGTGGCTGAATTAGAGAAGCTTGAAGGCGCTGAAATTAAGAAAGCTAAAGAAGTCTTGGCTTATGAAGTAACCAAGTTTATTCATGGCGAAGCGGAGGCTGATAAAGCCAAGCAAGCTGCGCTGGAGCTTTTTTCTGGAGCAGGCGCAAGTTCTGAGGCTGTGCCTACTGTTGAGATAGACCTGGGTGAAAGAAAAAATATTGTTGATGTCCTCGTAGAAACTGGTTTGGTAGAATCTAAAACCAAAGCCCGTAATTTGGTAGAAAGTGGGGGTGTCTATGTGGATGATGTGGTGGTCCCGGATCTTGCCTTCACTCTCAAAAAAGACAAAGATTTTGTCTTAATTCGCCTCGGCAAGAAGAGATATACTAAGGTGGTTTTTAAATAGGAACCCTGTTTTTATTTGACATAACATAATAAGAGGGGTATAATTGAAAAAGAGTAGACGAACACTCTAGAAAGGAAAGGTTCTTATGGCCGACCCAGATCGCGAGGGTGACTATGACGAAGATCGCAGCGGACGCTGGCGCCCCTTCCATGTAGAGGCTCCAAAGGTTGTCTGCATAATGTTGAAGGACCCAAACAAACCAAAGGCCAAACCCAAACCGAAGGCCAAGGCAAGGTCGAAAAGAAAATAGACAACCCCCGTCCCGCTTCGCAGAGCTCGCTCCGTGTGGCGGGCTCTTTGTTTTTATAAATTATTTTTACCTACCGCTTCACTTATATTTTTATACCCATCTTTTTGGAGCAGGGCGACAAGGCCTTGGTTGATTTCGCTAATGACTTGGGGTCCTTCGAAGATCATCCCGGTGATGAGCTGGAGAAGTGAGGCGCCAGCTTTGATTTTGTTATAAGCATCTTCGGCGGTGAAGATTCCTCCACAACCGATGATGATTGGTCTCTCTGTCTGAGGCAAATCTTTTATTTTTTTATAAATATATTCAATTTGTTTGGTCGCTAATTCCTCGACAATTTTGCCCGATAATCCCCCTTTGTCTGTCGGCAAGGGATCTTTAATTTTATCTTTGATAAGAGGATTATTTCTATCTTTGGTTAAATTAGTCGAGACGAAGCCGTTGATTTTGTATTTCTTAACTAGCTCGATAATCGCATCTAATTTCTCGTCGCTTAGGTCTGGCGGGAGTTTAACAAAAAGAGGTCTAGTTTTGACCGAGGCTAGTCCTCGGCCAGATTGGCCATCTCTAACTTTGGCAAAAGCGAATAGTAACAAGTCTAAGCGTTCTGGTTCGACAAAAGGTTCGCCACCGAAGGTGTTGGGACAACTGATATTGATGGTAAAATAATCTCCCACCTCAGTTTTAAGGAAGGCTTCATAGGCTTTGATATAATCTTCAATCCCCGCTTCGGTCGTCGTTGTTTCGCGGTCGTTGGTTTTGGCAAGGCTGACGCCTAGAACGAAGTTGCCCTGGGGGCGGAAGCGATTGGATCTCGCGTAGCCAGATCCAATCTCGGTAGCCCCCAGCCTATTAGCAATATTTTCTGCCCCATCATTCGTCAGACCATAATAAACAATCAAACTCTCGGATTTAGGCAAGCGCCACAAGTGTCGCCCCTCGTTACCCTTGCAGGGACGGCCGGTCACCGAACCAATCTCGGTGAAGCCAAAACCGACCTTCGAGATAATCTGAGTTAATTTTGCGTTCTTATCGAAGCCCGCCGAGAGCCCAATCGGGTTCTTGAATTTGATGCCCAGAATTTCCTGTTCGAGTGCTGGATTCTCATAATCAAAAAGAACCCCAGTTAAATAACGGGGAAGAGAGGCCCGGCCGAGAAAATTCCCGACCTTAACGAATAAATCGTGTATATCTTCAGGATCAAATTTGAAGAGTATTGGCTTAAGGATGTTCCGGTAATTCCAACCAATTACATCGTTTCTAAGTTTAGTCCAAGCCTCCATCCCGTTAGAAGTTCATTAATTTATACATAATTTCAGACCTTTTATTTTTATCTATAACCGTAAAGTTAATACTCATACCCTTAGATAGTAAAACTTCTAACGGGATCCATATTCGTTCTAGAATAGCACAGAATTGCCTCTCAGACTATTAGAATGTTCCGCCAATCAGTCCTTCGTCTAAATGAGTTGTGTCACCCTTTCTCAAGATATTCCAGCCTTCTTTGCTATTCCATCCTAGCTCTGATTCAGAAGTGTAAGGTAACTTCCTGGCAATTTCCATGATGCCCGGTAAGTCATTTGGGGTGATTGGCTCATCAAATTTTTTGTTTGCAATTAACCAAAGGATAAACCCAGTCACGAGCCTGTGCGTATGGATAAGGGTTATTGGAGTGGGATCAGAAACGATTTTCTTTAAACCCTCGGTCACTCTTTGCCTTTCTTTTTCAAAAACTGAAGCAATAAAGATGGGATCAGATTTAAACCATTCCTCCATCACAGACATTAGGGGTTTTCCCTCCTTCCTAGTTTTTTCAACGAGCTCTAGAATCTGCCCCTTAGTATAAGTCATTGGGATTTCCGTGAAGTTGTCGATAACCTCAACCCCTGTCTCTACTGGCAGGGGGATATTGGGATCATGTTTGTGGGCTTCTCTTAAGAAAGAAAGATCATATCTTGCCATTACTTTTGTTCTTGGTAGAGGTCCAGATACTATCTTATAATCTCTATTTCCTTTGGAGGTCCTAACTATTTCTGGAATTTCTGCAACTAAATGTTGCGCTAATAAGCGGGTCATGTCATGGCCCTTACCTTTTTCTATTCGAACACGGTCTTCTAAGCTGTCCCAGGGTGTATCGTTGTCACCCTGACTAGCGAGGACTTCGATCTGAGTACTTGGATGGCGTATTAGAAGAATAATTTTTTCAAACTTTTCTCGTTCAATGGCTGCTTCTGGTTTACTTTGGTCTTCTAGATTAAACATATTTAGATTAAGTTACTTAAGGTTAAATTTTCTTTTTCAAAGATACTTTCTGCCAGTTCTTTTATTTGAGAACGGACCTCTTCCCTTACATGGCTGGTAAAAATATCTTTAGACAACCCAAAGGTTCTGTATAGAAGTAGACTTCCGAGGTGAAGAGAAGCTTCTTTTTCTACTTCAGCTCTCTCTTGTTTATCAAAAATTTTAAAGTAATTATTAAGAAATTCTAGAATCAAGAAACTTATCTGTTCCTTTTTCTCGGGGAAGTTTAGCCTAGCGATAAAGAGCTCTGACAAGAAATAACCTAAATCAAAAGCCGGTGTTCCTATGTGCGCATCTTCAAAATCAATGAGATGCCAAGCTTTGTCATCAAGTAAAATGTTTATTGAACAAAGGTCCCCATGAGTAAGGACAAATTTTCTCTTAATATATCCATTGGCAAAGTTGATTAGCTTCTGAGCATTTTTTTGGGAAAGGAAACTCGCTACTTCGTAATATTGATATTTGAGCTTAAGTTTTAGCCATTCTTTGTTATATAAATTTAACTTAGTATTTGGGTTTTTGTAAGTTATTTGATGAACTCGGGCTAGTTTGTTTGCTAAATCTTTTATTACTGCTTCAGGGAAATTACCCAATTTGAATTCTTCTATTAAGGGTTTTACATTGTTAAACCCTTCGATGGCCAAATATCCCTCTTCTTTGTTATGTTCAAATATGTGGGGAATTATTTTCGTCTCTTTCCCCAATATTTCTTCAAAAGTATTTTCAACCTCGTAGGATAAAGTTATTCTGTCTTTCGGGCCTAATTCTAAACCTTTAAAGAAATCAGCTTTTAGTTCTCCTAAAAATTGTTTAAGGAAGAAAAGCCCCCTAGTCGTTTCTATTCTGAATACATAATTTACTAAACCACCTTGTTGTTCTCTGATTTCTGTTACGTCGCTCTCTTTAAGGCTAAGGTTCTCTATAGCAAGGATTTTCTCTTTTACTTGTTGTGGTGTGAATTTCTCCATAGCCCAACTATACAAAATTTAGAGAAAGAGGTCCACTGGAAGAACCTTACGCTGTATCCCCTGTTAATTTAATCTTCTGCTTCTCGCCGGTTTTTTCATTTAAAATTGTGACAATGCTCTCAAGAATTACCTCTTCCGTATAATCTCTGGCTGGTTCGATGATAATTGCGCTATTTCTTACCTCAATAAGTTTCTGTAGCTCGTCCGCGGTAATTTCGAAGTTCATTCGGGCAACATCATAAGTGGCATTATCGTGCCAGGTCTCTGAACTTTGTTCTGTGGAGTCTCCAAGTGCCTGGCCATTGCTAATAAGCTTTGCCTCAAGTTCGGCAATTTTTTCTTGCAACAAAAGAAAATCCTCGGGCAAAAATTTGGGTACCCTGGTAGTCATAGATTTATATTATTTTTACTATACCACTCTTTAAAAATAATGCAAAGAGGAAACCCACCGCGCGGAGCGTGGTGGGTTATTCACGATTAGTTTTTTCTCGCCAGTCTCGTAGCCGCCGAAGCTTTTCTTCTATCTTGCCGGGCTCATAGCTCCAGGCTAAGCCGACAATTAGAAAGAAGATAAAGAAAACGAAAGCCACGAGACTTTCCTTAGCTATGGCTAAGGCCAAGAAGGCAAAACTTGCAAAAACCAGGAAGACTCCAATCCCGTGGAGCCATCGGTCGCAACGATAATCCTGTTGCATGACACGTTCCTCCATGGTGGGTTGAAGTTGCTGTCTGCCTTAATCCTACAACTTCTAGACGTTTTTGCCTAGAGCCCTTCAGATTGCAGGTCTTCGATGGCTTTGCGAGCCGTTTTAGAAAGTTTGGCCGGGGTGGAGAAAGTGACGCGGATGAGGAGGTCACCACGGCGTCCGGTGCCACGGACGGGTACACCCTTAGCCTTTACACGCAAAATTTCGCCATAGGTTAAGCCGGCTGGCACCTTGAGAGTAAGCGGACCATCTAAAGTCTCAAGTTTATAATCTGTGCCTAAGAGAGCGTCGGTTAATTTGATCTTAATCTCAGTTGTGAGGTCATGGCCAACACGCTTCCAAGTATTATCTTTTTCAATATGAACCTTCACATATAAGTCGCCAGCTTGTCCTCCGGCAACCGCTTCGCCTTGTCCGGTGAGACGAATCATCTCGCCAGCATCCATTCCTGCTGGGACCTGAACTTTGATGTTCACTTGTTTGTTAAGAACTCCTTCACCACGGCAAGTTTTACACTTCTTATCTGGCACTTCACCGCGACCTAAACAATCTGGACATTCTCGGGCTGATTGGAAGGTCCCAAAGATAGAGCGACGGGTCTCATTAACTTTTCCTTTACCACTACAAGTGGCACACTTCTTCATTTGTGAACCAGCCTCAGCGCCAGAGCCACGGCAAGTATCGCACTCGCTAATCTTATTGATTAAAATATTGCGCTCCACACCGAAGACGGCTTCTTTGAAACTAATCTGAATATCGACAGAGATGTCTCGTCCACGTCGTACCTGACTGCGTCCCCCACCGCCAAACATCTCGCCGAAGATATCGCCGAGATCAAATTCGAAACCTTGTCCGCCTTGAGCGTTTTGGAAGCCCGAGAAATCGAATCCACCAAAGCCGCCGCCTGGTTGTCCTCCACCGAATCCACCATTAGTTCCCGCTTCGCCAAATTGATCGTATTGTGCGCGCTTGTTGTCGTCAGAGAGAATTTGATAAGCCTCGTTAATTTCTTTGAACTTCGCTTCATCGCCACCCTGCTTGTCAGGATGATGTTTGTGGGCGAGTTTATGGAAGGCTTTTTTGAGTTCCTCCTTCGAGGCCCCCTTCTCCACACCTAGAGTTTTGTAATAATCCTTGGCCATATAGGGCTTTATTATACTACGTTTTTGGGTTGAGGCAAGATTTGATATTTACACAAGACCGTTTCCGTGGTAGTAATTAGATTGGATGTTGTTGGGCTGAAATGTAGTAAGACCAACAACCTTGAAAATCAGCTGATTAGGGCAACCCCCTCTTGTCTACCCTGCGTAGAAATCGGCCCTGAGCATCCCCCGCGGATGCAGAAAAGGAACCTTGTCATGATGAACGCGAAAGAATTGGCGAATGAGTTGAAGGGGTTTTGGAATGCACTTGACCCCGCCGCGAAGAAGTTTTTTGTTCGCGGAGAAGCAATCCTGGCTTTTGTTGGAGTTGCTTTTGTCCCATTTATCTATTTCTTCGGGATCACGAGTCTACCGACTACGCTGTGGGTTGCCCTGTTCTCTGCCACAGAGTTGCTCGTTCTCTACTTTATGACCCTCCCCATTTACTGGTACATTAGTGGCAAGAATGGACGTCGGGAGGAGGAAGCGCGCGAACTGGCCGAGCATGCCAGAGCCATCGAGATTATCGACGCAATGAGGGTGGCTGCGGGACAGGATGAGCTTGACCAAGCCATTGAGACCTTGGAGCGCGTTGGAATCAGTACTGGTTGCTTCCTTTACTTTCCTGCGCACTTTCCAGAAGCAATCTGGGCTACCCATGTTGAGGCTTCGCCCGATGATTTCGCGAAATGTTTAGCCACTCTGATCACTAAACACGAAGTTGAAAGCCCTCTTGGCAATCGCTTCGCACAGACGCAGGAGTTCTACCGTCGTGTCTACTTGTTCCTTCTTAACCACAATGACAACTCATTGTCTCTGAGAACAGCGGCTTGTCTCGGCTCTCGTGTCGGGAGGAAGATTCGGGATACAGCTTTCGGTTCGTGATCAATTCCCTTCTCAGTTACAACCACAGCCGTTGGTGCGCATGCGCACCAACGGCTGGTTTTTGTTTGGGGTAGGTTCCCGAGGTTGGATCTGGCTACGCGAGATCCAATCTCGAAAGCTATTATTTCGTTTCTGCGTCTCGGACGTTGCCTTCGGTAGAATCGCCAGAAGGTTTTTCTTCTGCTGGAGCAGCGCCTTCGGCGGGAGCGGGATTTTCTTGTTGAGCTTTCATCATTGCTTCGCCAATTTTGGACATCTCGACGGAGAGAGCTTCGGTGGCGGTTTTGATCGCCGCGAGATTCTCGCCATCCTTCACACCCTTCAGAGCCGTAATTTTGTCTTCAACTCCCCTCTTAATATCTTCACCAATTTTCCCTTCGGCATCTTTAATTGCTTTCTCAGCCTGATAAATTAATTGATCAGCCATATTGCGAGTCTCAATGATTTCCCTCTTCTTTTTATCTTCTTCGGCATGAAGTTCGGCATCTTTTTTCATTCTTTCAATATCTTCTTTCGAGAGACTTGTCTTGGCCTCAATACGAATTGATTGTTCTTTGTTGGTTGTTTTCTCTTTAGCCTTCACCGATAGAATTCCGTTAGCATCAAGATCAAAGGTGACTTCTACTTGGGGCATACCACGTGGAGCTGGTGGGATACCGTCTAATATAAAGCGACCGAGAGTTTTGTTATCAGACACTAATTCTCGTTCACCTTGAACAATATGAATCTCGACTGATGGCTGATTGTCGGCCGCAGTTGAGAAAACTTGAGAACGCGAAGTTGGGATAGTGGTATTGCGCTCAATAATCTTGGTGGCAATCCCGCCCATGGTCTCGATACCGAGTGAGAGCGGAGTAACATCCAAGAGGAGGACATCCTTCACGTCACCAGCAAAGATACCCCCTTGGATAGCGGCACCAATGGCGACCACCTCGTCAGGGTTAATTGAACGGTTCGGCTCCTTGCCGAAGAGGGCCTTCACGGCCTCCTGGATGGCCGGCATACGGGTCTGGCCACCAACCATAATAATCTCGTTGATATCGCTCATAGCGAAGCCTGAGGCGGCCATAGCGCGCTTGGTAATCTCGATAGACTTGTCGACAAACTCACGGGAGAGGTCCTCTAAGGTCGCGCGGGTCATGCTCATGTTGAGGTGGACGGGTCCATTGGCATCAGAGGTAATGAACGGGATATTAATCTCGGTCTGATTCATGGTTGAGAGCTCATGCTTGGCTTTCTCCGCCGCTTCCTTCAAGCGTTGAAGAGCGAGCTCATCCTTGGTGATATCAATACCATTTTGTTTTTTAAATTCGCCGCCGATCCACTCGATAATTTTCTGATCAATATCTTCACCGCCCATGTGGGAGTCGCCATCAGTAGACTTAACGGAGATGCTTTGCTCTTCTTCGCCACCGATAATCTCGAGAACAGAGACGTCGAAGGTTCCACCTCCGAAGTCGTAGACCACAACTTTCTCATCTTTCTTCTTATCAAGACCATAAGCGAGAGCGGCGGCAGTTGGCTCGTTGATGATGCGACGCACTTTGAAGCCAGCAATCTCACCAGCATCTTTAGTGGCCTTACGTTGTGAGTCATCGAAGTAGGCCGGTACAGTAATAACGGCTTCTTCAATGGTCTCGCCAAGCTTAGCTTCGGCATCATGCTTTAATTTCTGGAGAATCTGAGCGGAGACTTCTTCTGGTCGCATGGATTTGTCGCCAAGTTTGACTTGCACGCCACCGTCACTTGATTGCTCCATAGTGAAAGAGACGAGCCCTTTGTCTTTCTGGATATTGGGATCGTTGAATTTATGACCCATCAAGCGCTTTACCCCAAAGATAGTGTTCTTAGGGTTAGTGATGGCTTGGCGCTTGGCCAATTGCCCCACCAATCGCTCGCCGGCTTTAGAAACGGCCACGATAGATGGGGTGGTGCGCATACCCTCCACGTTCTCGACGATTCGTGGCGAACCGCCTTCCACGACCGCCATTGCCGAGTTAGTTGTCCCTAAATCAATTCCTAAAATTTTTGCCATAATATTTTTTCGTTATTTCTTGTAATGTTTTTATAATAATTTTTTAACTAAAATGCTTTACCTTTACACTCGCTGGTCTGGCAATTTTGCCATGTAACTTGTAACCTTTTTTAATTACTTCAACAATCTCGTCATCTTCTTTTTCATTTTTTGTCTCTACTGTGGCGATAGGTTCTTGATCGGCGTGATTGAATTTGTCACCAACTTTTGGATTTATCTCCTCAACACCATGATCACGGAAGATGTTTTCTAATTGGTTATAAATGTACTCCACTCCCTTCCTCCAATTCTCCGGTGCCTGTTCCCAAGCCTCTTTGTTGTTGAAGGCCATCTCGAAGCTGTCAGCGAGAACAAAGAGATCCGCGAGCACTCCCTCTTTTGCCCACTTAGCCAGTTCACTTCTTCCGACCTCCCCTTCTTTTTTAAGATTCAGGTAGTCTGCCTTAGATCGTTGCCAGCCATCAAGGTACTCAGAGCGCTCGGCCTGACAGGCTTTAAGCTCCTCCTTAACTTTCTTTAGCTTCCCGCCCATCTCGGCCGCCTCTGGGGCTCGGTCCTCGGTATTCTCCACGAACTCAAAGTCCTCTTCGTTTTTATCGTTATTTTTAGTCATATTTTACAAGCTATTTTAGTTAATTTACCCTTATTCTTAACTATCTTGACCTTAATTCTATCAAAATTTCTATTTTAATCAACATTTACGAAGTTGGACTTCGCAAAATAAGGGTATTTTGGCTACTCTATCCACAAATTTGTATAGTTTTGTGAATCGATTTCTTCTATCCACTCTTCTACCTCCTTTTCCAACTCCCCAGGGGTTCCTAGGTAGTCATCGAGAATGTTTTTATCGACAATGTTTGAGAAACGAGATTTTCCCAGATAGACAGGGAGACTTGACCATTCGTAAGATTTTAAGAAATCTAAAAGTCTTTTTTTGTCCCTTATTTCTTTATCTTTCCATTTTTCTTCAACGAGCTCAGCTGGGTTAAAGTGGATATAAAAAGGAATGTAATTCAGTTGCTCATCATCTTCAATTCTGACGAATTTATATTTACCTTGAAATAAAGTTCCTGACCTCTCGTTCTGGATATTAAAATAATGAGTATATCCAGTTCCTATCTTTCTCATAAATTCTGAGACCCCGTTTTCTACTAGTGGTTTAACAAGTAGATGATAGTGATTAGGCATTAAAACAAAAGCGAGGATCTCTACCAGTTTTTCTCGGCCATCATTTTTTATAGACTCTTCATAGTCAGTGTTTCTTGCTTGATTAGTGTCATTAAAACAATGGAGACAAGCTAAGAAACGACGCCTGTCGCTATCATTGTTAAAAATATCACGTTTGTCTACTCCGCGATTATAGACATGATAAATGTAATCTTCGGTAGGCTTTTCCCTCATATTCACGTCACTTTATCATAAAACCCTTATTTTGCGAAGTCCAACTTCGTAAACTATGTAAAACTGGGGATAAGTGCGGCGAGATTGAGGCAAACAAAACCCCAGACAAGATCTGGGGTTTTGCGGGTATAATATAGATTTAACGTTTGGACCATTGAGGGCTCTTGCGGGCTTTCTTGAGGCCGAACTTGCGGCGCTCTTTCTCGCGGGCATCGCGGGTCAACATCTTTTCTTTCTTAATCTCAGGTTTGATTTCTGGTTTGATCTTAATGATGGAGCGACCGAGACCCATAATCATGGCATCGGCATGGGCGCTAATTCCCCCACCAGCGATCTTAACACTGATAGCAAAGGCACCGTGTTCGCCAACTTTAGCGAGGGCTTTCTTAACACGCTCACGCATCTCGACAGTTGGGAAATAAGCGTCTAAGGTTTTGTCATTAACAACAACACTGTCTTTACCAGCCTTGGTTAAACGGACACGAGCCGTGGCGGTCTTGCGACGGCCAACACCCTCGACATATCTTTCTTTGCTTGTGGTAGTAGTTGCCATATTATTCGGTGATTATTAAATTCTTCATCATAACAGCGCGCAAACGATTGGAAGGTAACATCCCATAAACAGCCTTTCTGACTGGCTCATCCCAACCCTTCTTCTCAATCATACGGCCAAGACTCGTCTCACGCAAACCACCTGGGTGGCCGGTATAATGAGTATAGATCTTCTCTTTAAGTTTCTTCTGGGTGGCGTCGATACGGCTAGCATTAATGATCTTGACTGTAACCTTAGGGGCAATATTGTTGACGAATTCAACAGAATCCTTACCACGCAAAACCTTAGCGGCTTCACTGGCAACGCGGCCTAGAGCTCGCCCAGCAGCATCAATGACGTATTCTTTTTTTACAGTTTGCTTTTCCATATAATTATACAAATTCGATTATAGCCATTGGACTACCATCACTAATGCGACGACCAAGTTTCATAATTCGGGTATAACCACCACGTCGTTCGTTAAAACGAGGTCCGAGTTCGCCGAATAGTTTAGCGATAACTTTCTTGTCTTGACCAATTTCTTCAATCACCAAGCGACGATTAGCCAGAGTGTCTTTCTTTGCTTTAGTAACAAGCTTTTCAACATAGGGGCGGATTTCTTTAGCCTTAGGTTCAGTCGTAGTCATTTTCTCGCGCAATATCAAACTGCTGGCCAAAGAACGCAAAAGAGCGACTCTGACTTTCTTAACTCGACTAAATTTTCGGCCTTTGGCTTGGTGTTGCATATTGTTTTATTTAAGGCTTAGACCATAATCTTCTAACACTTTTTTGATTTCTTGTAAACCCTTATCGCCTAATCCTTCAATTTCCTTAACATCGGCTTCTTTCTTCCTAGAGAGGCCACCGATAGTGCGGACACTGGCGTTAGTAAGAGCTTTTTGGGTTCTGACGGATAGACCAAGGTCTTCAATCTTGGTTTTTAGGGCATCTTCTTCGCCCTCAGAAATATTGGCTTCGTTCTTAATGTCCTTAATAGATGGCATTTTGTCTTGATCATCCTCTTCTTTGAAATCAACAATGGCTTTAAGCTGGTTAACCATTATCTTAATGCTCTGTTCGAGAGCCTCACGTGGAGTAATGGTCCCATCGGTCTCAATGTGGATAATTAATTTGTTGAAGTCAGTGCGATTACCAACACGCATGTTGTCTACCTCATAGCTAACCTTCTTAATTGGAGTAAAGGCAGCATCAAGAGCGATATTACCAACCTCGATACGATCTTTTTTAAGAACTTCGCTGGGTACATAACCAAGGCCCTTCTCTAAGACAATCTCGGCCTCGAGCGTGGTGCCTTTGTCGGTAATGGTGGCAATTGGCTGTTCTGGGTTAATGACAGTGACTTGGCCAGGGAGATTTAAGTCCTTGGCAGTGACGTCTTTAGGGCCCTTAACGTTCAACTTGATGGTCTGTGGCTCATCACCAATGACCTGGAAGCGGACGCGCTTAAGATTAAGAATGATGTTGATAACATCCTCCTTAACACCAGCAATGGTGGAGAACTCATGATTAACCCCATCAATCTTGAGGGAGGTAATCGCGAAACCGGGAAGAGACGACAAAATAATTCGACGAAGCGAATTACCAAGAGTGTGACCATAGCCCGGGTAGAGACCTTCGATCTCGTAGACACCAGAAAAACCTTTTTCGCTGGCGATGCGGGGCTTGGAAGGTAAAATTATATTAAAATCCGGCATATTTTTTTAAAAGCTATTAATAATAAGTTATATTTTTAACGACTATAGAACTCAAGAATGACTCCGTAGTTTATAGTGCTCTCAGCTTGACCAAAGACAGGCTCACCTTTGATAGTGATTTCAGCTTTTTGCAAATCGAAACCAATCCATTCAGGAACAGTCTTGCCAGCCAACTTCTCGGCGAGGCCAGTGAAAGGTCCCTTATTCTTGCTTCCTTCACGGATACCGATTTTGTCGCCAATCTTAACTAAGTAAGAAGGAACACGGATTTTCTTGCCATTAACAGTAATGTGTCCATGGGAGACCATTTGGCGGGAAGCTTGGCGGGAGCTGGTCATGCCTAAACGATAAATAACGTTGTCGATACGAGACTCCAAGCGCTTGTAGAGCTCAACACCAGGATTGCTACCGGACTTCTTCTTGGCCTCATTAACATAGTTTGAAAATTGGCGTTCGGTCATGCCATAAGTAAAACGAGCTTTCTGCTTCTCGGTTAATTGCAAAGCATATTCAGAAGGGGCGCCCTTAGGGTGTTTGCCACCGCGGCGAATGCGCTCAGTACCGGAGACGGTAAATTTGGTGCCTTCGCACTTTCCGAAAACACGGTCTCCAACTCGACGACAAATTTTATATTTTGGTCCTAATTTCATATTTTATACTCGGCGGGGCTTAGGAGCCTTAGGGCCATTGAATGGCACAGGGGTCCGGTCTTTAATTGATAAAATGTTGATACCTTTAGCAGCAAAGGCGCGCATGGCTGACTCACGTCCAGCTCCGACACCCTTGATGACCACGTCTACATCCTTAAGACCCATGGTAATTCCCTTATCAGCAATCAAATCGCCAACCTTACCGGCGGCAAACGGTGTTCCTTTCTTGGAACCAGAAAAACCCAAAGATCCGCTGGATGACCAGACAAAAATATTGCCCTTGGTGTCAGCTAAAGAAACCTTGGTGTTGTTGTAAGTAGCCTCGATGTTTAGGATGCCGTGGTCAATCTTTTTCTTAGGCACACGAGCACCGCTAGCAGTTTTACCGCTATCCTGGCCTCCTTTTTTAATTATTCTTTTCTTTCCCATAACTCAATATTATTTTGCTATTTTATTTCTTATCAGTCTTTCTCTTGCCCGAGCCCATGGTCTTTCTGACATTACCTCGGCGGGTGCGAGAATTGGTTTTGGTGCGTTGTCCTCGACTTGGCAAACCCTTCAAGTGACGGGTGCCACGGTAACACTTGATATCTTTCAAACGCTTGATGTTGCCAGATACTTCGCGCTTAAGGTCACCCTCAATCTTGAAGCTCTCAACAGCCTTACGAATCTGATTCTCCTCCTCAGGAGTAATTTGAGGTCCTTTCTTAGCATGAGAAACTTTGGCAATGTCTAAAATTTTACGGGAACGGGCTAGGCCAATACCGTAAATAGCCGTCAAGGCATATTCTAACCGCTTATTATCGGGGATTGTAATACCAGAGATACGCATAGTTTAGGCTTGCTTTTGCTTGTGGCGAGGCTTATTAGGGCAAATAATATAAAGATGACTCCGGCGTTTAACCATCTTGCATTGAGCGCATCTTTTTTTGATTGTCGACTTGATTTTCATTTTTTTAAAAGCGTCGAGTGATTCGTCCCCTTCCGCCGTAGTCGTCGAGCACGAGCTCGACCTTGTCGCCTATCAGCACTCTAATGCGATGTAGACGCATACGGCCGGCCAAATAGGCTAAAACCTCTTGGTCGGGGGCAATTTTCACTTTAAATTGGGCATTGGGTAAAGCCTCGGTTACAACACCGGAAACTCCTTGTTTTTTTTCTTCTTTATCCATTACCAAAATGACCTGCTTATCTTAGCAAATTAAGGGGCTAATCGTCAAGGCTTGCTAACGTTAGTTTCCACCAGGATACGGTTGGGGTCAGATGGGATGCTTCTGGTCCAGGGTGGGGTGAAGACGATGCTGGCCGTTTGGATCATCGGAAAGTCCTTAGTAAAGACAGTCTTATAGTTACTGGCGCCAGAGGCTTGGAGCTTCTGTTTGAGGTCCTTGGTGTCAAAAAGCCAGACTAATTGGCCAGTCCCCTCGAGTTTAAAGCTTATTTTAGAAGCCGTACTAAGGTCAGAATTATCGTTATTTATCAAGCTAAATTTGAAAGTTGACCAATTGGTAACCTTAACTGGCTCACCTTTGTAGTCAGGAACTTGCTGTTTGGCGAGGAAACTGGCGAGCTCTTTCTCATCGAAAATTAAGCCAGTGGCATCAGCCTTAAGTTTGAGTGTTGCTTCGCCTGGTTTGGCTGGATTGTTAACAATTTCTGGAGTGAAATTGGCGACAACGGCTCCATCAAAAAGGATATAGCCATCGGGAATTTGGGGCTTAAGTTTGTTGGCGACAGTTAAGAGAAGTTGTTTTTCTAGGGTTGCCGTAGCTTTAGCGAGTTCAGCAGGAGAAACCTTTGGCTGATCACCAATCGCTCCACCGGTTATTGGTTCCTTAGTCTTGGCGGAAAATTGAGTATATTTAGGCCCGCCCTTGAAACCGGGGATGGTAAAATCGGCGCTAGAGATGTTGTAGGTTGGACCAGCTTGATCGGCGACAACTGTCGCTTCTATTTGTCCCGGAGGAACAGTGATCCCCTTCTCAATACGGTAGATTAAGCCAGTCTGACTTTGAAAACGGGTGGTCGCAATTAAGTTCTGGTTGCTGTTGGTCTTGTTGGAGATGATAATTCGGCCACGAGCCTTTGTTTTTACTGATTCTACTCCGCTAGCTGGGACACTAACACTATCTTCAGCCTGGATATTGGTTGCCAAAGAAAATTTGAGATTATCGCCGACAAGTTTGTCAGCTTCGTAAGTGTTGCTCACCATTAATCGTCCCTGTTTAGGAACAACTTTGACAGTAATTTTGGCAAATTGGGAAGATAAAGCGAAACCGCCAGCGATAATAATTGCTAAAACTAGAACGCCAGCAAAAATCTTAACCTTAATATTCATTCCGCCGGTCGACCTTGAAGATCTCTGGGGGGTATAACTAGAAGTCTTGAAACTTACTTCTTCACTGTCAGCTCTGTCGACTTTATTGTCGGGGAAGATGTCACGCAAACTTTTTTTGTTTTTAGTTATATCATGCATAGTTGTTATTAATTGATTAAATGGCCAAAGATTCAATTTACTACCCTTAAGCATAGCACAAAAGAGGGCTTCTGCCAAAAGGAAGTTATTCCCAACCGGGGGCGAAGCCTTGCCCTCTAGCTGGTTTATGGCTTGCCCTAAGGGCTTGTCAGCATAATAGACCTTAAACGGCTTGCGCCCAATAGAAACAGCCGAAAAATCGGCTTTTTTAATGAAATCAGCAAAAACCTTGTCGCTGGGCTCATCTCCGAACATATAAATAGACTCGGGTAATATGGTTGTCTCAAGAACGCGATTTAGGGATTCACTTAGATTGCTCAGCCATTCTTCGGCCGGTTTAACCAGGGCGGGCTCTAAGCGGGTCTTGAGATTTTGGTTAGTTTTGCCACTGGCATAGCGGTTGAGAACACTCTCAGTTTCTAAGGGAACAGTTTGGAGTGATCTGGTGACCGCTCGGATGAGCGAATTCTTACCAATGGGGAAAGACAGATGCTCAGCCAGATAGCCGTCTTTAATAACAATAACGTCGGTGAGTTCGTTGCCGGTGTCGACAAAAATCCAGTCTTTGTCAGGCAGGAGTTCACTGAAGACGGCATAAGAGGCGTAGGCAAAAGAATGGAAATTTATTTGAATTTCGGGGAATTCGCTCTGGATAATTTCTTTGAATCTCTCAATTAGCGAGACATGGCTCTCACTTTGCCAATGAGAAAGTTCTAATTCATGAGCCATTTGACCAATAGGTTCTTCGACTGGATAGCCGTCGAGCTTAATTTGCATAATCTCATTCTCGATCCGCACTAAATCCCCTTTTTGGCCACGATCAAAGCTTAAAATATCCTTTTTTACTAGACCGGCGAGGTAGGGTGGAGTAATCTCAAAAGCGGTTCGGTCTTTAGCATGAACAATCTTGGTACTCCCAATAAAGAAAGGCGCTGAGAGAAAAACAAATAATTCTTCGGGCTTCTTGTGTTTGCCATGGGCAAGTTTTTTTAGAACTGATTTTAGCGATTGCTCAATCCCCGTTTGGAACCTTTCCCAATTGGGCATTTCTTGCCAGGTAACAGCCTCGCTTATCTCGTTGGTTACCTTGGGCCAGTCGGTCATTAAGGCCCCACTAACCCGCGCGCTACCAATATCAATGATACCAATAACAGCACTCTCTTTCTTTTTCTTAGAGGCGAACATCACTTAATATTATATCATTAAAAGACATTAAGTGTTAAGAGCTTACTGTGTAAAACCCTTTCTAACAGATTTAAAATTATTTTATTTCGTTAACAAGCGATCTCACTTTTGCTAAATATTCCCGTAGGCTGTCATAATCTTTTTCTCTTATAATTCTTTCTCTGTCAGCGTTGAATTCATCCACAAGTTTGTCGTATTTCCTTATCTGATTAGGATCGCTCAGTTCCATAATTCTCCCGATGTATCTATCCCCAAAAGCCTTCTCTCTTTCAAAAGTTTTAGGACCATAATGATCAAAATTTTCTCTGTTTTGGGCAAGATACTCGTTCTGATGTTTCTGATATCCTTGTCTATAATGAGGGACAATGAAGATCATCGCTTTCCTCATTTCTGTTCCCATAGAATTAAATTGTTCCCTTGTCACGGGGGTTGGCCAAAAGTGAATAGTATCACTAAAGAGCATTCGGCCACTTATTTCAAAGTCTGGGTCAACCATTTCTCTTACAGATTCTTCTATGTTCTCGGTTTTATAGAGACGATTTTCGGCTTCTTCTTCGGCTTGACTCTCTCTCATTATCCTTTTGAAATCTTTCTCGGCCTCTGAGTCTGTCGGGCTCTCAGCATATGGTTCTGGGAATTTTCTCGGGATGTCTTCTTCGTCCTCTTCAGTATCTTCTTCCTCTTCCTCCCTATCTTGTTCCTCGCCTCTGCTTTTCAGATGAAAGGCACTTTCTTGTTCGGGGGTCATACCGAGAGCTTCTTCTAATGTTGGTAGCCTTGCTGGTTGGCCTTGGTTTAAGGAGATTTCTTTTATTCTGGTATCAATTTCATCCTTATCTTCTTCATCCCTCGATACAAAAACTTTGCTTGATTCAAAAGGCCGTCGATCCCTTTGCTTACCTCCTCGGATTCTTTTGGCAATGGTTTTTTAAATTCATCAAAATTCATAATTTATTTATAAAATTTTTCTAACCAAAATTTCTTAATTACAGGAATGGTTAAAGTCGATAAAACAAAAGCGAGAGCAGGCACAATGGCGTTAAGAAATGGCTCCGGCAATCTAGCAAAAGAGAAAAAAATGACAATAACAATATATGTTAAAACAAGAACCACAATCTTTCTCGCCCAACTTGTCTCCCACGCCTTGTCTGCCTCCACGCGTTTGTTGCGTTCTTTAATCTGTTCTATCTCTTGCTGTAATTCTTTAATTGGGGGCATTTTATTAAAGTTTTCCTTCTTTTATTAATTCGATCGAAGATTTGCCTGTTTGGACCCTCATTATTGCCTCTTTTTTGTCCTCGAGGAGGTCTTTTATTCGCTCAACGTGTTTTGGGGAAGTGTTATGGGGAATTTCGTTAAAAGAGAACCACTTAATGTCTTTGGCTTCATCATTGAGAGTTGCCTCACCACCAATAATTTTGCACTCAAAATTAAGGATCAACTCATTTTTTTCTGGTTTACTATAAACTCCGGCTAACCTGACAATCTCAACGTCAAAACCGGTTTCCTCTTTAACTTCACGAATTGTGCCATCCCAAGGGGACTCTCCTTTTTCTAATCCGCCGCCGGGTAAATTCCACATTTCATAATCAGTCCGTAAACAAAGTAGAACTCGATTTTTTTCATCCCTAATTACTCCAAAAACCCCAATGATAAATGTTTGTTTCATTACTCCAAAATCGCCTTAATGCGCCTGACTCCAGCTGAGGAAGCCTCTTCCTTGGTAATTTTGAAGTGGCCAAGTACACCAGTGTTCTCAACATGAGGGCCACCGCAGAATTCGGCAATGAAATCTCCAATTTTGTAGACTTTGACGATATCGCCGTACTTGGAGAGGTCAAAAGATAAGGTTGTAACAACTTTTGTTGCTTCATCCTTAGGTAATTCAAGCAATTTGACGGGGATATTTTCTTGGATTTTCTCATTAACCAAATCTTCCACTGCCTTAATCTGCTCGGGTGTTAATTTCTCATCCCAATTGAAGTCGAAGCGCAAACGCTCGGCCGTGATATTACTCCCCTTCTGCACAATTTCTGCCTTTAAGACCTGTCTCAAGGCCGCTAGGAGCATGTGGGTAGCCGTATGGTATTTGGTCTCCATTTCTCCGGTCCCGGCGAGTCCCCCTTTGAATTTCTGTTCGCTTCCTGCTTTAGAAATTAACTGGTGTTCGGCCATCTGCTCATCGAATTTCTTTCTATCAATAGTGGTTCCTCTTTCTCTGGCCAATTCCTCAGTGAGCTCAATGGGAAAACCAAAAGTCTGATAAAGATCGAAGGGGTCTTGGTTTTTTTCAAATTCTTTAAGGCCTTGTTCTAGAGTCTTTCTAAATTTTTCTTCCTCTTTATTTAATTCGTCGAAAATCCGGTCGCGATTTTGTTCAATCTCTGGATAAACTTTTTTATATTTCTCAATTACAACGTAGGCCACTTTTCTCGTCACTTCCGCATCGGCTTGCATTTGATCGGCATAACGCACCGCGCGACGAATAATTCTTCTTAGGACGTAACCGCGGTCAGTATTAGATGGAGTGACACCGTCAGCTATCATAAAGACGGCAGTGCGCACATGGTCGGCGACAATACGAGCAGCCTTGATGTCAAAGTTAGCAACTTGCTGCTTGATTTCATTCAAAATTGGGGCAAAGAGATCTGTCTCAAAAATATTGTCCTTACCATTAACCACGGCGGTTGTGCGCTCTAGTCCCATTCCTGTATCCACATTCTTGGCCGCTAGAGGCTCATAAAGGCCTTCTGGGGTTTTGTTGTACTCCATGAAGACGTTATTCCACACCTCAATCAGTTTGAAGGAGTCTACGAGTTCGTTAAAATTGCTGATTAATTCTCCGCACTTCGGGCCAACCCGCCCAGCTTCGCCGTTCGGGCAGGTATCATAAAAAATCTCCGTATCAGCACCGCAAGGGCCAGAACTTCCCGCAATCCAGAAATTATCATCAACCCCAAGTGGAATAATTCTTACTCCTTCCTTAACCACCCCATCTTCTCCGGCCACTTCGTTGGAAATGTTGTATTTAGCAAAAACTTCTTGCCAGATTTTTATAGATTCTTCGTCACGCGGAATTCCGTTCTCGCCTTTAAAAACGGTGACATAAAATCTTTTGGGATCTAGGCCAAGGCCGTATTCTTTGTTGGTTAAGAAGTCGAAACTCCAAGGGATAGATTCGGTCTTGAAATAATCTCCGAGTGACCAATTCCCAAGCATTTCGAAGAAGGTGTTGTGGCGATTGTCGCCCACATCGTCAATATCAATAGTGCGAAGACATTTTTGAACATCAGCAATTCTTTTCCCTCCTGGATGGGGCTGACCCAAAAGATAGGGAATCATTGGTTGCATCCCGGCCGTGGTAAAGAGAGTACCTTCATCGCCATAAGTGCTGGGGATAAGCGAAGCCGAAGGCACGATCTTGTGCCCTCTTTGTTCAAAGAAGTCTAAGAACTTTTGACGGATTTCTTCAGATGTCATTGCCTTACATATTACCAAAAAACCCTTAAAAATAAAAATGTTTCTAACTTATCCCCACTTTTGTAATGTTTACGAAGTTGGACTTCGACAAATAAGGGTTTTCTATGTTTAAGCGATTATTCCTCCGCCGAGGCAAATATCCTTGTCGTATAGGACGAGCGACTGGCCGGGGACAGCAATTTGGGGCTGATTGAAGGTAATTGTGGCCTCGCCTTTTTTAAGATCGAGACTTGTGACCTGGCATTTTTGGAGGGGTTGTCTATATCTCACTCTCCCTAAAAATGTTTTTGACCGAGGACTAGCCTTGGTCAAGTTGGCTAGCCAATTAGTTTTTTCTATTCTTACTTCTAATTTCTCAGCTCTTATCGAATAGGCTTTATCTGAGACAGTAAGCGTATTTTTCTTAAGATCTTTGGCGATAATATAATAAGGTTTCTCGTCTGGAGATTTGGTTGTGATCTCGAAGCCGTGACGTTCGCCTAGCGTAAAGAAAGTTACACCGTCATGGTGGCCAATGATATTTCCCTGCTCGTCTAAGACATCTCCCCTCTTTTCATTTATTTCACGTTTCAAGAAATCTTTGAAATCAATTTTGCCGACAAAACAAAGTCCTTGGCTATCTTTTTTGAGGGCTGTGGGAAGTTTGAATTTTGTCGCTAATTTGCGGACTTCTGGCTTAGTATATTTGCCTATCGGGAACAAAATTTTGGGTAATTGCTCGGCCTCAAGGTTCCAGAGGAAATAAGTTTGATCTTTCTCTTTGTCTTTAGAAACAGTGAATTCATTTTTAATTATTTGAGAATAATGTCCGGTGGCGACAAAGTCGGCCCCATGCTTCATGGCCCAATCGTAGAAGACACCAAACTTAATGTGTTTATTGCACATGACATCCGGGTTAGGAGTCCTCCCCGCTTTATACTCAGAGATAAAATAATCTACGACCCTTTGCTTATATTCCTTGCTTAAGTCGAGAGTAAGAAGTGGAATGTCTAAATGAGCCGCTACGCGCCGGGCCCAACGTCTTTCCTCTCGCCAATTGCAGACGAAACCGGCTGGTTCCCAGACACGAATAAAAACGCCAATTACTTCATAACCAGCTTGCTTTAGTAGGGCGGCGGAAACGGAGCTATCTACCCCACCACTCATACCAATAAAGACTCTTTGTTGTTTTTTCGCGGACATTAGTCCAAATATAAGCGACGATTCTTCTTATGTCCAGCAAAGTCTTCGGCGTAATACATTTTGCCGTCACGGCCGGTAAGGTAATAAAGGTAAGGTGAGTCCGTCGGTTTTAGAGCGGCAATAATGGAATCTAAGCCAGGATTGGCGATTGGGGTCGGAGGCAGACCCTTATTTGTGTAGGTGTTATAAGGAGAATCTTTTTTCATCTCGGCTTTGGTTATTGTATAGGTGTTGTACTTAGTGTAATACTCAAAAGTTGCATCAACCTGCAATGGCATGCCAATACTAATGCGCTTCCATAAAATTCCACTGACTAAGCGTCGATCTTCGGCGGTTCTGGTCTCTCTCTCGATGATTGAAGCCATAGTTAGAATATCGTTGAGGGATTTGCCCGAAAAAAGAATTTCTGCTCGAAGATCTTTTGTTTGTTCTTCCCAAGTTTTGCTCATCTCAAAGATAATATCGTCGACATTATCGAGAGGGGCGAAAAAATAAGTATCGGGAAAAAGTTTCCCCTCAAGATCCTCTGTTTTCTTGAGAAAATCTTTTTTGTCAAAATGAGGGATAGCTTTAACTAGAATATTGGCAATCTTCTCGTTAGACATTCCTTCGGGAATGGTTACCCGATAAGGTTTGATCCCTAAGAAACGATTGGTAAGCTTAAGAGCGACGTTAATGACAGAGGTCGGCTGTTTGAAAAAATAGGTTCCGACTTGTAATCTTTTCTCCCCTCCCAGAAGGACGGTAAAAAATTTAAAGGCGGTGACCGAACGGATAATGCCCTTAGTCTTTAATTCGCCGCCAATCATACTGACTGTCTTCCCGCGATCAACGTGGATAAAAGAATTTGTTGGGAAGTCGGTTGGAGGGAAGACGGTAAAAACAACAAGAAGAATAAAGACACTGGTGCCGGTGACCAGCGCGGTCAAGCCCAATTTTGCCCTAAGTGATAGTGGTTTAGTCTCATTATCCATAAGGTTTATATTGGCAGATTCTCTGGTGGTTCTCCACGCTTAGATGGGATGCGTCCTAAGGTTGGGGTCGTGGCGACACTACCTGGGAAATGATAAATCGTGGCCAACTCTTCGGTCGTTAAGCCAATTGGTTTTTTGCTGGCTGGTGGGTAGAAATAAGAACGATTGCAATAATATTGGAAATGACTTAATTTCCTCTCCCTTGTCCTCCAACCAAAGGGATCTTGCCAAGGGTTATCGAAACCTGTTCGATGCTTGGCCTTGAAGGCGTTTAGGTTGTCGGAACCAAATTGTTTAAGAGCGGAGTTTAGTCCAACACCAACGTTTGGTTTAATCCCCTCAGTTGCCGAGTAGACAGTGCGAATCCCAACATCGAATCCAATTTTACCAAGATTACGTTGGATGGAGGTAATGACATCTCGCTCCGTATTAGTGAGAACAGTTTTGGTCCAAGCACTCATCATGTCTTTGGCGTCGAGGTTTCGTTTGGCAAGATCTTCAACTAATTTAGCCCCCTTCTTCTTCCAGGTGACTAGTTCTGTTTTTCCTTTCTTCCCAACCATTGGGAATCTCTTTTTAGCGGCCATCACCATAATCTGAACCCAGATTTTCTCGGTTGGTTTGATTGAAGCCAGAAATTCAAGCAAAGGAGTCATTGGCTCGATCTTGAATTCTTCTTTAGGATCCTTGTCCATCTCGTAATCAATGTAGGTCTTTATTGGATAGGCATCATCTTTATCAAGTTCGTATTCCCAAATTTTGATATCCCAGGGTGAACCAGGCTGGCCATAGGTTACTTCTTTAGTATAATCTTCAGAAACAAGACTAATTTCGACTTCTGGGTACTGTGAATAAAGTCGGGCCTCAACAATGTTCTGGAAAAATTTAGGAATATTAAAATAAAAATGGATTTGCCCACCGTTTGAGACTAACTCAAGAGAAAACCAGCCACGTATGCTTCCCATTATAAACCGGTCAACATATTCTCCCTCGTAACCCTGATCGAGGACCTCAAGAAAAAGCTCCATGGCCTTGGGCGACTTTGTTACTTCTTTAGGGAGTCTTATCTCAAGCAAGACTCGGGCTTCTTGGTGGATATATCTAGCGCGGATATAAAGAAGATAAAATTGCCACGTGAGATAAGCCAGCATAAATGGAGCAAAATAAACAAAATACATTAGACCGGGGCCGATACTATCAAGGCCTCGGAAGATAATTACATTTAGGGCCGCAAAAAAATTAAGAGTCCCTTGCATTAATGATTATTATACAGTAATAAGAAAAACCCGCCAAGCAAAAACCCCCGCCGAACCTTAAGTGAGCCCAAGGTTCGGCGGGGGTTTTAGGGAGATTACTTAGCAATAGTGAACTTGCCGTCGGCGTTTTTCTTGAAAAATTTAGGATTCTGGAGATTAACGAGGATAGTGTTGCTCTTAACTTGGCGTTCCTTGAGAACTTTCTCAAGAACTTCGTCACGAGTTAAGGGACCATTTTCTTTAATTAATTTTTGAATAACTTCAATAACAGTACCCTTAGAATAGCCCCATTCAGTTAAGGCGTAGAGACCACGGCCAACAAGGACAAAACGATTATCTTTAATAAGTTCGTTATGGCAAGTGGCAGGATGAGCCTCACGTCCAAAAGTCTTGTTGATTTTCTTGGCAACCTCGGCAAAATGCATAGGGGCCTTATTTTGTCTTAAAACTAAATAGGCATAGTCACGGATACCGCGCATGCGAATATTAGGGGAAGCAGCTAGACCCCATTCCCCAAGAGGATTCTTGGCTAAGAGTTTAGATAAAGAGAGCCACTTGTTGGCAAATTGATCAACTTTGGAATCACCAGTAGCTTCTTTAACACTCTTGAGCTCAACTAAGAACTTGTTGACAAGCTCTGGTTCAGAAACTAAGTCACCATCAGAAAAATTAGAACAGAGGTTCTGCAAAGACTGGTGAACTTTAACGGCGAGGTCTGGGTTAGTGGTCCAGCGATAGTGAAAGTTCTCGTCTTCTTTGAGTTTAGTAAAGGCATCAGAGACAACCAAAATGAAGTGGATATGATTCTGAGTTGTCTTGTCCTTAGCAAGGGATTCGAGGAACATTTGTTCGTGGACAACACCACCAAAATCGTCCATCGCTTTTCCAAGTTGATTAAAGGCGGAGAGGGCGTTGTCGTAAGACTTGGATTTCTTAATAAGATTAATGGCAAAGGCCTCAATCTGGCGAACACGTTCGCGAGTGATTTTATATTCACCGCCAATAGCTTCAAGGGTCTCCCTCTTAGCGACTTTTCCTAGGCCATAACGCTTGGTAAGGACATCGCGACTTCTAACAGGCAACTCGGCCAGGAGCTTCTTGGTGATATCTTTAAATAATATATTATTCATGTTGATATAGTTGTATCATTAAACTAGGAATAAGTCAAATGTTGTCAAGCCGTGTCCTAATATGGAGCCTTTCTTTCTAAATTAGATAACTAAATTGAGCAAACGATTAGGGATATAGATAATTTTTTTGAGGGGCTCGACACCGACCCACTTCTTCACAATATCGTTATCTAGAGCCATTTTTACGGCCTCTTTTTCTGAGAGATTAGTTGGGATAATTATTGTTTCTCTGGTCTTACCATTTATTTGGATCACCAGGGAAACCGTGTCGCTAATTAGCTTGCTTTCGTCCCAGACTGGCCAAGCGGCAAGGTGAATAGACCCTTTTTGCCCTAAACTGGACCACAATTCTTCGGTCATATGAGGGGCCAAGGGAGCTAGTAACTTGAGGAAAGTTAGCCAATCTTCTTTGTTGATTGTCTCAGCCTTTTCCCATTCGTTAGCTAATATCATTAAGGCCGAAACAACTGTGTTGTAATTAAAGTTATTAATGTCGGTGGTCGCCTGTTTAATTGTTTTATGAAGTAAGGTCTCGAGCCTCTTATCTGGCCCTCCTAAGACGTGACTTCGCCCGGTTGAGACTTTCCCTGCTAGTCGCCAAACTTTCTCCACAAAGCGTCTGGCTCCCATTAGATTATCGGAGCTCCAAGAAGCTCCTTGTTCGAAGGGGCCCATAAACATCTCATAGACGCGTAAAGTATCAGCGCCATAATCTCGGACGATATCATCGGGATTAACAACATTACCCCAGCGCTTACTCATTTTGCGATTATCAGAACCTAGTATCATCCCCTGATTTTTTAGCTGGGTAAAGGGCTCAGTTTGGCTGACGGCACCAATATCGAACAAGAATTTGTGCCAGAAGCGCGCGTAAATTAAATGTCGTGTTGCGTGCTCGGTCCCTCCAACATACATATCGACGGGTGACCAGTATTTTTCTTTTTTCTTATCAATAAGGGCTTTAGTATTTTTAGGATCGATATAACGTAGGTAGTACCAAGATGAACCGGCCCACTGAGGCATAGTGTTTGTCTCTCTCTTAGCTTTCTCCCCACAAGTTGGGCACTTCACATTGACCCACTTAGAAATTGCGGCTAGCGGTGACTCCCCTGTCCCGGTTGGTTCATAACTCTTTACTTTGGGCAGAATTACGGGCAAATCTTTCTCAGGAACGGGCACTGGGCCACATTTAGGGCAATGAATTATGGGGATTGGTTCACCCCAATAGCGTTGTCGAGAAAAGACCCAGTCGCGTAGTTTATATTTAGTGACAATTTTCCCGCGAACCATTTTAGTAATGGCTTCTTTAGCTTTGACACTTTCCATCCCAGTAAATTTACCGGAGTTAACTAATTTGCCATAACCGGCATAGGCCCCACCCCAATTTTCTAATCTGGTCGGCAAATCTTCTCCAATTACTTGGATAATTGGTAGTTTGAATTTCTTGGCAAATTGATGGTCACGTTCGTCATGAGCGGGTACCGCCATAATGGCCCCTGTCCCGTAGTCAGGCAAGACATAATCTGCCACCCAGATAGGAATTTCTTGACCATTGGTAGGGTTAATAGCGGTTAAACCAAGAATCTCTATCCCGGTTTTCTCTTTTCCTTCGGCAGTGCGCTCAATTTCCGTTCTTTTAATAGTTTTTGCGACGTACGCTTGGACTTCTTTGATATTGGTAATTTGAGGGGATAATCTCTCAATTAGAGGGTGCTCCGGTGCCACTACTAGATAGGTTGCCCCAAACAAAGTATCAGCTCGGGTGGTGAAGACTTTTATTTTATCTAAACAATGTTCAAGAACAATTGGTTCAACCATTCCACAAAAATGAGGCTTCTCGGCTTCTAGACGATAAGTAAGGCCACCTAAGGCTCGTTGGATAACCGCTGATTCTCCGTCAGGAATGATCACGTCATTGTTGTCTTCGATTATGACTATTTCCCCGACATTCTTTTTGATTTTTTCAAAATCAAATTTCCAACTCATTAAGTATTTTGCCATTAGCCGGTCATGATCACGGAATTTAGGTTCAATCAAACCAGCGACTAAAATTAATTTGTGGATGGGCGTTTTTAACTTCTCTAAGATGCGGTAAGAGACAACAGAACCAAGGGAATGCCCTAGCAAAATAGTGTTCTCGTCAAATTTAACCTTAGAGAGAACATAGTCGGCTTGTTCTACTACGTCAGGGATAAGTGGATGAGGCATATCAAGTGCTACCACTTCGTGGCCCTCAGCTTCAAGCTCACGTTTGAGCCATGGGATGAAGCAACTCTTAGAATCACTCTTCCAACCATGAAGAAGGACATATTTATATTTAGTTTTAACCGGGAAAGAAATTTCGGAGCCTTCACTTTTGCCAATCCAGTTACGCTGAGATTCTTTTATAGACTCGGGCCAATTAAGAGCCTCAAGATCGGAGAGCAAGCGCTCAGCATAATCAGTAATTTTGAGTACCCACTGACGAATTGGCTTCTTTTCTACTTCTGAACCGCAGCGTTCGCATTTTCCATTTTCTAGATCTTCATTGGCTAGGCCGGTCTTGCACGATGGACACCAATTGATTGGTTCAGACGACTCAAAAGCTAAGCCTTTTTTATAAAGTTGAAGGAAAATCCATTGAGTCCATTTGTAGAAACCGGGGTCAGTCGTGTTAACTTCGCGTGACCAGTCATAGTCGAAACCAATTTTCTCGACTTGCGATTTGAAATATTTTATATTTTTTTTGACAGCAATTTCTGGGTTGATCTTATTCTTAATAGCATAATTCTCAGCGGGTAGACCAAAAGCGTCCCAACCCATAGGGTGTAGGACATTAAAACCGTTCATCCTTTTGAACCGGGAGTAGATATCGGTCGCGATATAGCCTTTGGGATGCCCCACATGGAGCCCGTCGCCAGATGGATAAGGGAACATATCGAGAACATAGGCTTTAGGCTTCTTGCCACCCTCTTTGGTCTCATAAGTTTTATTTTTGGCCCAGACCTTCTGCCATTTACTTTCTATTTTTGCGTGCTCATATTTAGGAGCCTTAGATTTGTTTTCCATTTTCAAATTCTAACACGAATTAAAACAATTTCAATTGTATAAAGATTAGATAAAAACAGTCCCCCGGCGCGCACTTGGGCGCGCCGGGGGCACTTGATCTCTGTGGAGAATCTTCACTTCCCCTTCTCCTGTTCTCGGGCAACGCGAGCGTCATTCTTCAGTTGGGTGATAATCTGGAAGATACTTTTCCTCGGGAATTGTTGCCTGAGGCTTGCGGCCTCCTCATCGCTGAACTCGACGTTGGGATAGTTATCGAGCAACAACTTCCCTAAGTCGAGCATGGACATCCCGCGGATTGATTGTACTGCGCCATGAATTTTCACGACCTTCTCCTTCCCTGAGCTTAAGGGCTCATGTTAAGACTTGAGAACTTGTTTCTAGACTTAGGCTAATACGGGGCCCCTATCGTGTCAATTATTTTTTAAACAGGTCTTCAATAATATCTTCAAGTGGCGTCGCTAAAATATCAATATCTAAAACGGGATAATCACTGGTGATATGAGAAATTAATTTAGGCATATGTTCGGTCTTAACTTTAAAAGTGGCACTATCCTCACTAATCTCTATGATTTCACTGTGAGGTATTTTTTCTAAGTTCTCGGGAGTTAATTCAAAATAGAATTTAACAATTTTGTCTTCGTTGTAATCGTCAACCAGTTTTTCTACAGTACCGTCATAAATTTTCTCACCCTTATTAATAACAATAACTCGATCACAGACCTTTTCCACATCGGTCATATCATGGCTAGTTAAAATTATTGTAACCTTGTAGCGTTCTTGAATTTCCCGTAAAAAATGGCGGATTTTTTTCTTCGAGACAATATCTAAGCCAATTGTCGGTTCGTCAAGAAAAAGAATTTGTGGGCTATGAAGAATGGCACTAATCAATTCTAGCTTCATTCTCTCTCCTAAAGATAGTTTGCGCACGGGTACATCTAAAACATGAGTTACCGCTAGGAGCTCAGCCAATTCGGCGACTTTTTTGTCGCAGGCTTCTTTCTCTAAGCCATAAATTTCGCGCGATAGGTAGAAACTTTGACGGGCGGTAAGGTCCCAATTAAGTCCAGCCTTATTACCCATCAGTAGACCAATTTGGCGCAGATACTCTGATTGGCGATCAAAGGGGGTGAACCCAAGGACACTGATTTCGCCTCGTGTGGGGTAAATTAGGCCTGTCAGAGCCTTAATTGTCGTTGTCTTCCCTGCACCATTGGGTCCCAAAAGGGCTAAACTCTCGCCACTGTGGACGGTAAAAGAAACTTCTTTAACTGCCGGCATCGAGCGATAATCTGGATTCCAAAGACCGGTCAAGATATTTTTATTCTGTCTGATTTTAAAATCTTTTCCTAAATTTTTAACGACGATTATATTTTTCATATCTTTATTATGAGGCTGACGTATAATTTTGCAAAGCGCTTCTCCAAAGTCTTCTTTTTAATGACAAAAAGATTAAGGCGATGATAAAAGTAAATCCTAACATAATGAAGCCATCAGATTTGCCGAGAGCCACTGAGACAGGAATCATGGCGAGGAGTAAGGTTGGGATAAGAACAGATAGGCCAAATTGGAAAACGGGTCGATAGCCTTCCCATGGCACATTCTCGCTATCTCTTAAGGTGTAATTGAGTGAATAAATTTGTTTTGAATCCCCTTGCCAGAAGACGGGTAAGAGGAGAAGAAAAGCGAAGCCTTCCCAAGCAATTTGCCCCAAGAAGAAGACAATGATTGCAAAAATTACATTGATGGTAGTCAGAGGCAAAATTGACCAGTTTATTAACAATCCCAAAATAATTAAATTTGGCACACCATCACGAAGTATTGAGAGAAGGGGTATTTTTCTAAAAGTGACATACCAAAGAGCGGGCACGGGCAAGATAAGTAAAAAGTCGAGAGTCCTTCGCCTAACATCTTCGATAAGAAGTTTGTGATTCATATTGCCAAAGGCCCAGTGAAAGTAGAAACCAAGCTGACTCACAAAGAGAAGGAAAAACATTTCATTTTTATCATAACCGGCAAAAGTTGTTACTCTTGAATAGAGAACATTGATGAAAAGAATTTGGACGATAGTATAAAAAATGGTGGAGACCAGATTGCCCCAATTATTACCAAAATAAGCCGTCTCACTTTGGAAGGTGTTGATGGTGCTGGCCCGAAGGAGCCGTAAAGCTATTTTTATTTTAGATCCCCACGCCTTCATAATGCTTAAGTGAATAACGCCAAAGATGGCGCGTAATAATAACTAGGATTATCGACCAGACTAAAGTGGTGACAAAAAAGGAACTTAATTCATTTAAACTCAGAGTATTTTGAAGAACATAAGTTGGGGTAAAGACGAGAGCTGGGAAAGGTAAAAGTAAGATTACCCCTTTCATCCAAAAAGGAAATAAATTGAGAGGAATAAGAGCCCCTGATAGAATCTTAATGACGTGATTAATGGCATTTCTAAAGCCATCCGCTTCAGTAAAATAAAAACTGAGCATCCCGATTAGAAGGTTGAAGCAAACGGAGACCACAAAAGCAAAAATCAGGAAGACAAGAAAAGAAAGAATATTAAGTAGCCCAAGGGGTGGTAGGATTATTAAGCCAAGAGTAAGAGAAACTATCGCGTAGATTACCCCCATCCCATTCTCGCCAATAAAAGCGGACAATAGGAACGGAACAGTTCGTGTCGGTTTAATAAAGTAATTACTAATATCTCCCCCCTTAATCAGAACCTGAACAGTTTTACCAAATTTTGTATCAGTAGAAAAGGTTAGATCTTTAACGGCCGCGGCCACTAAAAAATAGGCCACGAGAGGCCTAAAGTCCATTGTTCCTCCTGAACTTCTGGCCACGGCATACCAAAAAAGAGCCAAAAAGCCGAGCGCAGCAAAGCGACAAGCGAAGAAAGCTATTATTTCAAAAGGATAAGCCAAGATCTTAAGCCAATTGAACTTAACGACCGCAAAATATAGTTTCATTTAATTGTGATTAATCTTTGAATTTTTTTAGGCCGAGCCAGACGAGAACAGCCAGAGCCAATCCGAGAACAATAACGCGCAGGTAATCATCCATAGCGGACCAATAACGAATAGTTCCCACGATGAATGACAGAATACCGCCATATGATAGACCGACAGAAATTACGGCATTAGCGGCGAGAACTAGCCCAATAATAATTGAGATAATTCCTAAACCAACTAAAACTAAGAAAATATTGCGGTTATATAAATCACGAGCGGTATTAAATTTTTTCTGACAACTAAAGTAGACGTCGCAATAGCCACTGATGGACATGGGCTTTGTTTCCCCGCTGAGATTAGCTGGGGCCGGGACTTTCTCATTAGGATTACTATTCCAGGCGCCACCGGCCGCGACACAGGCCTTCTCTCCTTCTGGTTGGATATTAACCTGTTTGGTCTGACAAAAGTCTTCGAACTTTGGCTCTAGGTAGACAAGTTTTGTGGCAAAGTGAAAGAAGAGATTGAGAACGATGACAATCCCAATAATTAAAGCCCATTTTAGAATATTTTTGTTGCCCATATTTTTATTTTTTATTTTTTTCTATGCCAATAATTTTTCCATCGTCGAGACGAACAATCTTCTCGGCCATGGCCCCATAAGGTTCTTCGTGGGTAACCATAATAATAGTTTGGCCCGCTTCATGCAATTGCAAAAAGATCTTCATAATCGCTCGAGAGGATTCATTGTCCAAGTTGGCAGTTGGTTCATCGGCAAAAAGAATATTAGGCTGATGGGCAATAGCTCTAGCGATACTAGCCCTTTGTTGCTCCCCTCCCGAGAGTTGACTCGGTAATTGATGTAAGTGATTGCCTAGTCCAACTTTAGATAATGACTCGAAGGCCATCTCGTAAGCCTTGGCTTTAGGAACTTCTTGCATAAGAAGGGGTAAGACCACATTCTCAAGAGCAGTTAGGTCTGGGATAAGGGCATAATCTTGGAAAACATAGCCCAATTTCTCTAAACGGAATTTAGTTTTTTCTTCAGGACTCATGGTGTGGACATCGTGCTCGTCAATATGAATTTCTCCCGAATTTGGCTCATCGAGAAGGCTCATTTGATACATAAGAGTACTCTTGCCCGCGCCAGAGCGACCCATAATGGCAATGAACTCTCCCGTCTCAACTCTCAAATCAATACCTCTTAAAACGTGAGTTTCTACTCCTCCGGAAAAGAAAGATCTTTTTAAATTTTTTGTTTCAATCATATTTTTGTAATATTTAATTTCTACCCAGTATTGAATCGAGAGTATTTTTCTTCACAATCATGCGGGCTGGGATATAGCCAGAAATAATGGTGACCAAGACAAGAAGGGACAAGCGGAAAAAAGAAGAGGAGACCGGGGCCACTAAAATGCCATCGCTGAAGGGGAAATTGATTGGGTTAGCGGCAATATAAGGTTGTAGTATCCCATAAACAATTAAGAGACCCAGGACTGAGCCCATAATGGCATAGAAAAAAGATTGGAAGATATAGGAGATCTCGATGGCTTCACCAGAGATTCCTATTCCCTTCAAGATGCCAATAAACTTACGTCGCGTGATCGCATTAATAAAAATAACGATAAAGATGGTGATGGCCGCCACAACCAGGCCAAGTGAACTAAAAATATTACCTAAGATGGCAAAGGTAGTAATCATATCTTTAATAAATTTAGGCGAAGCATCATCGAAGGTTTGGACTTTGGCGACACTCCCAACTCCATTTAAAAGAAGGGAATCACGAATCGTGGCCGGATCAAAGCCAGGTTTAAGTTCAATCGAAATTTCGTCCACGTTGAAATCATTGCGACCAATTAGACTTCGCAATTGCGAATCAACCATAAAAATACGCATATTAACCTCATCAATTTTGCTTGAAACAATACCTTTAACAGTTACTTCGCGCGTAACGTTACCAATTGCAATTCGAACTTTAGTCCCTGGTCGGATATCACCGCTTAAGGTGACAAAGCCAGGGCTTTCAATTGGTAGATATTTCTTAAGTAAGTAAGAACCGAGAACGACTTGATCGTAGTCCCCAGGAGAAAGCCATTTACCTTCAACGATGAATTTAGACAAGTGGGTAACCTTCTCTTCGGCAATAGGGTCAATCCCGGCAAAAGAAGCTGACGTTATATTTGCCTTATCCGTTTCCTTGATTCTTGTTTTATAGTCCGCTTCCACCGTCCCTCTGTCGGAATAACGAGCGGTATAGAGGCTAACTCGGGGATCTTTTTTTAATAGATTAATTACAGCCGGCGAATTCTCGATATATTCCTTATTATTGAGATTAGTAATTATGACATCGCTAATATAATGTTCGCGGACAGCATCTACTGCTCCCTGGATCAGGCCAACAAGGATACCTGACACCACAACTAAGTTTAAGAAAGTTAGAACCATTACAAAAGTAATGAGAACATTGGTCCAGATACTGGCACGCTTAATCTGCCTAACGGCTAGGAAAAAACCGATTCGATAATTAAGCCATGAAAACATAAAAATTATTTAATTGGAGCCGTTAAGACAACCTGATCGCCAGTCTTGAGGCCAGATGTGATCTCAGTTTGGCCAAGAGTACCAACCTGGCCAAGAGTAACAGGGGTCTCAATGACGGCCTCACCGACTTTTACTTGAACAAAATTCTGCCCCGAGCGAGAAGTAATAGCGCTAGATGGTACAGAGATGACGTTGGGCTTCTTGTAAGTCGTAATGACTAGGTTAGAGGTCATTCCTGGTTTAATTCGTGAATCTCCGCTTTCAAATTGGAGTTTTACTTTGTAAGTTGAGACCCCGTCCTTGATTGTCTCGGCTGGATCGATAGAAATAACTTTAGCCTTGAATGCTGTTTCTGTACCATAGGCATCTAGGGTTACTGTGGCCTCATTCCCCACGATTAGGCCTGCAATATAAATTTCTGGCACGAAGCTCTCTATTTGGAAGAGCCCAGAATTAATCATTGAGATGGTGGCTTGGCCCGCAATAGCTTGTTCACCACTTTTAATATCCAAGCGAGTGATGACTCCGGCAAAGGGAGCGCGGAGGAAACAGTCGGCATAATCATTTTCTTTTTGGGTAACGACTAATCTCTGAGCCTCAATACTGAGAGTTGAATCTTTAAGGTCATTGCGGTTGCTGCTTAGTGTCGGGATCAACTCGTTTAGGGTTAGTCTCCAGGTAGAGAGATTGTTCTTATCGATGCTTAAATCAGAAGAACGACTACTCTCGTCGAAATCGTTATAAACAAAAGAAACAAAAGTATTGGTATCGTTGACAGCTCGAGATAAACTCTGGACGAGACCATAAGTATCTTCAGCCAATTTTGCGATTTGGGTCTTGGTTAAGGGGCGCTCTAATTTGCGATAATCGGCTAAGAGCAAGTCATAAGAGCGTCGGGCTTGATAGTAGCTAGTTTGGGCCGAATTGTAATAACTTTTAGCGCTATCATTAATTAGATTATTTTTATAAGTAGAAACTTGATAGTTATTTAATATAGAATTCAGGCCATCAAAAATGTCAGACATTTCAATATAAGCCTTATCAACTCCAGCGAGACTAGTCTCATCATCTTTAGAAAGGCTATTTTGGTTAGACAAATTGCTACTCTCGAGCATTTTTTTCAGATCAATTTTGGCGTTATCTAAGGCCAAGACTTCGTTACGAGAATCAAGTTCAGCAAGTAATTGCCCTGCACTTACACTTTGCCCAACAATAACTGGCACTTGAGAAATTTTCCCACTTTTATTGAAGCCAAGTTCTACGCTCTTGGCAGGGATAACTTTACCGGAGACTGAGACGGTCTGTAGAAAATCAGTTGGGGCAACAGTTATAATTTCTGGCTGACCATTACCATTCTTGTACCAAATAAAATAATAGGCAATAACGGCAACGATAATAATGACAATAATAAATAAGCTATATTTTTTAGCTTTAGAGATAAAATTTTTCATAGAGTAATTATACCAAAAACCAGTTTTTAGTTCAAAATTGAACCCCGTCACCTCGCTTGCGCATGGTGACGGGGTGGGCGAGGTCAGGGATTGAGCAGAGTCTCCCTATTCCTCGCTGATTATGAACTTGCAGGCCTCCGGGTTGTTCCGGACAAGGTTCCCGAGCGCCGCGTCGAGGCAGTCGCCTTCGCCGCGAACTTCGGGATTCTCCTCCAGATAGGCCACATACTTCCCGTTCTCCTGTGTGGTTTTCACCAAAACGGCTTCGATACTGTCCATGGCGTAGACTCCTTCTGTTCAGGTTTGGATTCCTTTGTTGTTATACAAACTTTTGCCTTTTATGTCAATATATTTTGCAACAGAGAGAGCAGCTCTTGGTGGTCAAAAACGAGGTGGTCAGCTTCGGGTCGAAGTCTCTCGACGGCTGAGAATTGACTAACTATAGCAATATTATGGGCGAGGCCAAGCGGATTAACATGAATAAAGTCTCTCTCCATATCGCTGACAAAAAGGGCTTCAGCCGGTGAGATATTCAAATCGGTCAGAAGTTTCCCAATTATCTCCCCTTTTTCTTCGCCACCAAAAGTATCAGTAATATAATCAGCCAGACCTTCTTGATAATTGATCTTGTTGGTCGTGACTCTTTTATTAACAGCACTGACTAGATATATCGCAATCCCCTTCTCTTTGAGAAAATCAAAAACCGCTCTTATCCCCGGTCTTTCCTTATAAATTTCGGGTTCATTCAGGTGTCCGTCTAAATCATCAGAAATTTCTTGCCAATTAACAGTGGCCGGGATCCCGCGCGAGAACATAAAGAGCTCGTAGGAACCAATCTGGGTATTTCTAAATTCCTCTTCACTTATTTCTTGCCCACCAAAGCGCTTAAGAGTCTTGTTGGTGGCAGCGACAATCCCAGAAAATGAGTCTATGACGACCCCGTCAACATCAAAGATCGCTAATTTAATTTTGGACATAATTTTATTTAAGTATTCTTTTTATAATACTCTAATCTTAACTTGAACAATCTCTCGACTTCTTTTTTACTAAAATCAGTAATGAAGCGCGGAATTCTTCGGCGGGCGACGGACTCCATAAATTTCACATTCGATTCGTGGTCGAAGGTTGGCTTAAGGCTTGCCACATCAAGCCCACTTAAGATGTCCGCTTCGGCCAAGACCAACTCGTCAGTATCTGTGAGATCGTGAATTTTGTCATGCATAAAGACCAAGTGAACAATTCTTTCCTTCTGTTTGTCTGTTAAGAAAGAGAAAATATCATTTTTAAGCAAATCTTTTGTCTTCTTGGCCCCAATTTCCATATGGAGAGGCTTCATACTGGTAACTTCGGCTGAATTTAGTCTGTCCTTGCCCTCAAAGAGGCCCGAATAGCCCCAATCGTGGGCATAAGCTGCGATAATAAGAGTATCTTGGTCTAAGTTGAGCTCCGGGTGCTCAGCCATAATCTTTTTAATCCAACTGACAACCTCAAGTGTATGTGGTGCATCAAAATTATGCCGGCCTTTCTCAAGGTCGGGGATAATTGTATCCCGCAAAAATTGTTCAACTTTCTCGTCTACCATTTAGTTATTATTTATCTTTTAAACCCATTTTCTTCTTATATTCCTCCCCGCTCATGGCCAATCTGATGTCTGTTATTTTCTCGGTAAACTCAATCCCCTTCAAGTGATCATATTCGTGCTGGATAACGCGACCAAGCATCTCCCCGGCTTCAAGTTTGAATTTATTCCCCTTCTCATCTAGAGCCTCAATAATTATTTTTTCTGGACGTCTGACTGGGGCAAAGAAATTCGCATTGGCGACACTACCACAGCCTTCATAAATGGTTACCTCTTTTTTTGATGACCAAGTTATCTTTGGATTAATATAAACCCGTAGAATATCTTTCTTAAGGTTGCGATATTTTGTTGGCCTCACTTCGGTGACAAAAATTGCTAGTTTCTCGCCAATTTGCGATGCCGCCATCCCTATCAAGTTATGATAACGCACTGAATCAATAAGATTCTTGATAACTCGTTGTGTTTCCTTACTTTTTAGATCAGTAACGGGTTTAGATTTCTTGCTTAGTATAGGATTCCCTAGCTGGATAATATTCTTGATAATCATAACTTAAATCTTAAACTCAATCACGTCGCCGTCTTTGACTATGTACTCTTTGCCTTCGGTGCGAACAAGGCCTTGCTCACGAGCTTTGCCATAAGAACCGGCCTTGAGGAGGTCTTGCCAATTGATCACTTCAGCCCGAATGAACTTCTCTTTGAAGTCTGTGTGAATAGCCATCCCCGCTTCAGGTGCCGTTGAACCCTGTTTGACTGTCCAGGCTCTTGTCTCATCTTCGCCAGTCGTGAGATAAGTCATTAGGCCAAGTAGCTTATAACTTTCTTTAATCAAGTCATTAATACCGTCATCTTCGACACCCAATTCTTTTTTGAAGACTTCTTTGTCATCCTTTTCTAGTTCGGACAACTCCCCTTCTATTTTGGCATCAACTATCACGTAACAAGCTTTTAGTTTTTTCAAATATTCTTCAACCGGGGCAGTATCTACTGCTTTAGCTCCATTTTTCTTATTTAAGACATAAAGAATTGGTTTGGAGGACAGCAAATTCAATTGCCAGACAGCTGACCACCATTCTTTAGTATTCTCAAAATTATTTATCATCTGGCCAGACTCAAGAATTTTTTTAATGTCTTGCAAGACCGCGTTCTCGGCCACTTCGGCTTTATCGCCACGCTTAACTTCGCGGGCGATGTTGTTGATTCTTTTGGTTACCGTTTGTAGGTCAGCGAGAATTAACTCGAGATTAATAGTCTCAATATCATCAATCGGGTCAATCTTGTTAGAAACATGCGTGATATTAGAATCTTCATAGATACGTACCACCTCAGCAATAGCATCAACTTCGCGAATATGAGCAAGGAATTTATTGCCCAAGCCTTCGCCTTCGGAGGCACCTTTAACCAAACCGGCAATGTCCACGAATTCAATCGCTGCGGGGATTTTTTTAGCTGACTTAGAGAACTCAGCGAGAATATCTACCCTCTCGTCTGGTACAGCAACAATGCCCACGGCTGGATCAATGGTGCAGAATGGGTAATTCTCAGCCGGCACCCCCTTCTGAGTCAACGCATTAAAAAGCGTCGATTTCCCGACGTTTGGTAGCCCGACAATTCCAATCGTTAGTGCAGAACTCGACATTTGTTTGAATAAGGCTTAATACCCCTTTATTGTTAGTTGAATAATCTTCGACATTAGTTTGTAGTGGAATGTGGCCAGTAACCTTTATTTCCTCCTGATCGCCCACAACTTGATCAATGGTCCTAGTTATAATCTCACGTTTTGTGGCAAAATCCAAATTCTCCGCCAAAACCAGAGGTGCCTCTAAAGCGACATTAACCCTCTCTGATAACACTGATAAAAGCTCATTTCTCCCTTGTGGCTTTCTTCCTGTTTCTCTTAGAGAAGACTCAAGCTTAGCCATCTTTGCCCTAACTGGCTCAAGATACTCTTTTAACTTCTCCATTGAAAAGATTCCTTCAGCATAAGCTCGGTTGTAACGGTCCTCTTCCTTCTTTAACTTACTTAATTCCTTCTGGACAGCTTTAATATCGACTACATCCCTAGGCCCATCCTCTTCTTTACTCCAGCGCTCAATTTCTTTGGTAATTAGTGATCGAGACGCCATTAAACCTGTTAATTTGTCCCAAACTAATTGATCTGCAATCCTCGCGTTTAAGCCATTTTTGTGGCAGGTTCGGGGTAAAGGGTAGGAACTGACTCGATCACTGCAACGATAGTATAGATGTGTTCCTTGTTTAGGTCCTTCTCCTGCTCTTGACCTCCCACAAGTACACCTAATCATCCCTGCTAAGAGATAGTCGTTCTTTCTGTTGCGTGGGTGCATCTTATAGTTAATCTCTAATTGATGACGAGCTCTAAAGAAAGTATCTTCGGAGATAATCGGGGGAATGGCTATTATAAACCAGTCACTTTTTAGTTTTGCCCGACGGCTACTCTTTTTGATACGTCGATATTTTTCTTTTTTGGTTGGATTTTCTGGTATCACCGCATAAGAGCTACCCCAATGAGCCTTACCAATATAGCCCTCGTGCCTTAACATTGTTGTTAGTGTGCTTGTTGCCCAGACTCCACGAATACTTTTGCGAGGCTTGATTCCTTCTTCTTGTAATTTTTTAACGATAGTTCTAAGGGTTAGTTTATCCTTTACCACCCAATCAAAAATCTTTATTACCACCTCTGACTCTTCGGGATCAATCTCATAGTAGCCATGGATTCTCGCGGAGCCAGGGGCCTCAACCTTGGGAACATAACGATAGCCATAAAGAGCTTCGCTAACCAAAATATGGCCTTCTCTTACTTTGCGAAGTTTCCCTTGTCTAAACCTTTCGGCGATTTTTGCCCTCTCATATTGAGAAAATAAGCCTCGCACACCATAAAGAATCTTGTCATCATCATTCTCTGGTAATTTTATCGTAACAAACAAGACTTCAACGCCTGCCTCCTTGAGTTCATCAATAACTAGTTCTTGGTATGAATAGCGTCGAGCTAGGCGATCAGGGTCATAGATAATAACTGTGTCCCAGATTTTCTTCCTGGCATCTTGGCGCAAGTTATCAAGCCCTGGGCGAATCAATGAATCACCACTCCACCCTTCATCAGTATATTCGCGAATGATTTGATAACCACCATCCGTTAGATATTTTTTGTCGGCAAATTCCTTTATTGAGTGTAGTTGATTCTCAACAGTATCCTCATTTTCCTGTCTCGATGTGGATACTCTTCCGTAAATTGCGATAAGATTCATATAATATTTTCCTATTATTTATAACTTCGACCGTTTTATTAAAAAGAATATCGTAAGCGTCGCTAACTGAGCCAGATGCGCCAATATCTTCATAATCCAAAGAAGGGCAACGAGAAGACATCTTGTTACTACACAAAGACCCTCGTTGCCCTTCGCTGGACACAATATTAACTATTTTGTCATCGTCTTCGTGTAGTTTCTTCATTTTAACATCAAGTTAATTTAACCACTAATTTAACCCCTTTCATGACTAATTGGTCGAGAGGGGGATAAGTAGCGATCTTCTAAGAACTTTGCAAAAGCCCTCATCTCTTCTTGTTGGTAAAAAAGTTTCTGATTCAGACAAGAAAGGTCACAATCTTCCGTTATAATGTCTGGCCCATCACTTACCGCGTCAAGTCGATATAAGTAATCCAATCCGCCCACCTTAGAAAACATTAACCGAACTCCATTTTGTGGAGTTCTTGTTTTGTAAAATTCTTCAATAAGCTCAGGAACCTCTGTTGTCATCCCCTTCCTGACTTCAAAAAGAGCAGCCGAGGCCCGACCCTCTTCGGAATCTTCTGAGGGGTAAGTATGGTGCTCACATAACTCAAAATAGACCCAGGGGTTTCTCTGCCAATAATCATCTGTTTGCTCGATTGAGGTATCAACATGTCCACCACAGGACCAGGCCGTTGGGAGGTTATTGGCATTAAGAGCCACAACAATCTCTCTTGCCCCATCTTCAACACCAATTTCTTCTCCTCTTTTAACAAGAGTATCCCATAGAGTTCTTTTTTCTTTAAGAAGCTCTTCTTCCTTGACCTCTAAACTATAATCATTCATATTTTTTATTTGTTAGTTAATTTACCTAATAAGTTACTTGGCACCTGGCAACAACCTCTAGGTTATGCTAGGTGCCAGGCGTGGTTTAAGGTGGAATATCATCATTTATTAAGCTATCCGGCAAAAAATAGAACTTCTCATTGGGATTAACCCCTTCACTAGCCACAGGTAGCCCTGATTTTTGGACATCTTTCCAGAGGATTGCGGTAATCGTCTGATCTCCTGACATTGTGCGGAGAGTTTCTCTCAGCCTCCTATCCCCGGCAATATTTGCGGCTAAAAAGTGGCCAACATCTAGTCCCTTCCCCTCGTGGAATTCTAATAATTTGATTATTTCTTCCTCGAGTTCGTTTTTGGTCAGCCCCTTGCTGTAAACTCCGTCATAAACGAAGGGTTTATCGCTACTTAGATCAATTCTCACGCGAAACGGATCCATCTTGGGACCACCCTTTAGTTTTGGCTGAGAGATGATTAAAAAGGTTTGTCCTCCCTCCTCTTTCGGTTCGCAGGTTATGTGGCCATGAACGGCCGCGTTTATCCCCGAGCTTCCGCGTGATTCATTACCATTATCAGAAGAAGAAATCCCCTTTTTACGATTATGGTGGCTAAATAGGACGGTAAAACCAGCTTTAGTGACCTTTTTTAACTGATCAAGGACCGCTTGCATCTCTGTCGAGCTGTTTTCTTCGGCCGAGTGAAGACTTCGCAGTGAATCAAAGATAATGAAACCAACCCCCTTTTCTTTGGCCAGACTGATAATCTTCTCAATGTCGCTATCAATTAGTTTTACCCCATTTTGGATAGCGAAGTATATAGGTAACTGACTCCAATTCTTATCAATCATCATCATTCTTGTCCTTAGCTGAGAGTGATAATCCTCTTCATTAACGATAAGGACAGACTGTTTTTCAGTCTTAAATTGGCCAAATAGCGGCCGTCCGGAAGCGAGAGAAACCGCGGCATCTAGCATCACCCAACTCTTGTAGTTATTGGGCTCCGCAGAGATCATGTTTACCGTCCCTGTCTCGAAAAAACTATAGATTGCCCAGTTTGCTTCAGGGAAGATTGTATCTTCTAACTCTTTAGCGCTAAGTACTTCAATTTTGCCCTTGGTCGGAGAAGAGGTTCTTTTTGCCAACTCCCTTTGGGTAATTGACGAGTAGACACTCTGTAATTCTGTCTCGGGCAAAGGTTCTTTGTTCCCAGAGTTAGCCATAAAGATCAAGGGTTTAGCCCAAGATTCCCAGTCAGTCACAGGGAGGTGGCTAACAAGTTTCCCGACAATTGAAGCAAAGGCTCCGTTTCGAGTGCCCACTGGTATCTCAAAGGGAACAGTCGAGGTATTATTTGTAGTAACAATTGGTAATTGTTGGCTGGTTCCTTTAGATTGAGAAAGTTCTAACAAAATTTCTTCGGGGAAAGGTGCTATTAGATTTTTGCCTAAATCACTGTGCCATTCATACTTATTACCAGACTTATGGTCTGACGGAGGCAAGATGATATATCCACCATCGGATTTTAAATCGACTAATTCTCTAAATCCAATTTTACTTGCTAGACCCTCTTGATATTGATAAAAATAATGCCATCCAAGTCCTCCACTTCTGGCCATTAGGGTTGTAGGTAGCCCCTCATTAAGCCCCATTTTTGTAACTTGTCCGGTGTCGTCTTTTTCACAATCGATATCGACGACAGAAATTCCCGATACCTTGCCCGTCGCTACTGCAATATTGGCCTCTGGCCACTTAGTCCACCAATCAGTTATTATTAAAGGATCGCTCGTCGCATCCTTAAAGCCGTTTGGCGTTCTTGGATGTTTCCCTTGTTTGTCACAATTGGTGTTGCCACAAGAGCACCTATTTCCACCTGTGTTGTGACAAGGGAAGATTTTCCAACCTAAGCCGGCATAGGCAAGAGCCATTTCACGTTTGTTGTTGAGGGATAAATTGTTTGTCATGGTGTTATTTTTCCATACTCAAAAGCTTCTCACTATTTCTTGCGATTTCTTGCTCTCCCCGTTTTACCCTTTGTTTGCAACAAAAAAACGACCCTTATAGGTCGAATTAGAAAGAACCTTGTCGTCAAAAATAAGAACTACCTTTTATTATTAAAACGAAGACCTGAAATTGTTATTGCCTCAATAAAATTCCGCCCCCCAAGGTTGACTCTAGAGATTTTTCTCCCGTCAACCCGGACGAAGGAAAAGAAACTTGTTACCAAGTTTGAGATTTTGTGTTTTATCTCATCCGCAGTCTCCCCCTTTTTGGGCTTTTTCCCTCCATGTTTGCGATATTCTCGATAAAGTTCGCTATAAGTGACTTCTCCCCCTCCATTAGTGATATCATAAAGACTATCGAATAATTTGAAGTAGTCAGTTTTTTTACTATGAAAAACAATAGGCTTATTGTTATAAAGGTATTCCCCATCAGCCTTTTTTATTATGTATTGGCTAGCAATACCAATACCTAAATTATTATTTTGGGCATAAATTAAACCCTCGAGATAGTTTTTTAAATCTTCGTCTGCTACACCGGTCTCTGTTTCGTTTGGAGGCAAATTTCTTAATACCTGAATTTCTAACAAGATCAGAGATAAGTCTTTCTTGGTTTTTCTTAGAATTAACTCGTCTCTTTCCTCCAATAAGACAACCAGATCTGTCCGAGGCTTCTTATTGCTCTTAACTATTTTCTTCCCCCAAGAATTCTCATTTAAGAGTTCTTCTAATCTTTTTAGTCTATCCCGATAGTAAGAGCCTAATTTTTTATTGATATTAGTTGTTCTCGTCTCAATATGAGTCTCAACAATGCTAAAAATATCATAAATAACCTGATCCAACCTTTTCAAGTACTCCTTAACCTCCAGAGAATTAAAATCGACATTATTGATGGGCATTTTTTATAATATATCACGATAAAAGGTTATTTTAAAGGGTTCCTTAGCTTCTGTTTCCCTCCAAATTGCGGATTTATCCGAAAGAAGGCCCCTAATGTCAGCAGAGCTAGCTCAGAGGAATCCTCCCACCACTAGAACCTATCTTGATAACAGTTTTATCCCAAAAAAGCTGTCTTTGTCGTCAGCAATAGCGGGGAAGAAATTGGGAGCTAGTTCTCCCAACAAATCTTTGCCTCAGTCCCGATCTTCTCAGATAGATACTTCCTAACGTCAGGATATAGACCAATTCGATCAATCAAACCAGCCTTAAGAGCGGCGTCTCCAAGCATGCTAGAACCATCGGCAATCTCCCGCACCTTCGTGATGTCTATCTTCCTGTTCTTAGCCACTATCTCAACAAAATAGCTAAACATGATATTAATATCCCTCATGAATAGTTTCTTCTCATCCAGAGTTAAGGCGCGCCCCGTATTACCCGTATCCTTATACTTACCAGAACTCAGGTCAATATAGGTTAAGCCTTCCTTCTTGTTCTTCTCTGTCTCTTGAAGATACGAACCCGTGATTCCAATACTTCCTATATCGGAGAATTTAGAAGCGAATATTGTCTGAGCACCAGTAGCAGCAAGGTAAGCGGCAGAGAGCCCCTGGCCCCGAATAAAGGCTATTACGGGCTTCTTAGACTGCTTGAAGGCATTCATCATCTCTTCCCCCGCTTCTGGGTATCCTCCACCAGAATCAATATCGACAACGATAGCTTTTATATCGTCATTAGATTGAGCCTGCCTAACAATATAGAGAACTTCATCGGCCGAGGTCTGATCACGGACAAGGTCCCCGTTATCGTTATAGGAATCAGCGCTGTTATAGGTGACCACTTCCCCGTGCAAGCTAATCCCTGAGATATTACAGTCATTTTTCTCTTCTGTCAGCTTAGCAAAGTAATTTATGGCAAAGTATGAAGCCGTAGACCAAAGGCCAATAAGCAACAAAACCGCGATGGTCTTAAGCAATAATTTAATCAGTTTTGAGAGTTTTTGCCACATAAATCATCTTTATTAGCCAATATTACCACCTAAAAATCAAAAGATACAATAAAGCCCTGCGGAGATGGTTGGTCGTCAGGATAGATGGATTCCCTTTTCTGGACTAGTTACCACCTCAAGGATCTCAATTAGGGGGTACTGAGAGTTGTCATTAAAACTAGCTTTATAATACCCGTGTCGATGGAGGCTCTCAAGAGAGCGTATATAGGCAAAGTGTTTAGAAATAAACCCGCCTTTCTCTTCAGAGTATAATTCAAAACAAACCTTCCACTCGTTGATAGCTTTATTTTCATATTTAAAAACTCTAATGATCTCTTTCTGTCCGTTTGCGGGAAACATCAATATCCCTCCTCCTCTGACCTTTGTCCTTGAGATCTTGCCTCGTCTAAACCCAAAGTCAGTTGTCTTTATCCCCTTTGCCGCCTGTTTTGCTCCTTTATCAACAGCATTAAGAATTTGTGTGGTTTTTCCTTTCTGCCAGTTAACCTCAAGATTTGCTCTAACCTTTTGTTTAAGAGATAAAAATTCCTTCCAGAGGTCTGGGTTATCTACAGGACGACCATCTCTATTCTCCCAGTTATCTCTTTTCCAATAGATAGCTCGATATTGATTGCTATAAACATAATGAGAATCAGTTACCACAATCACATGGCGAATTTTAAGCCGCTCGACTTCTTTTCTGGCAAATTTAAAGGCCTCAATACAAGCTCTTAATTCCATCCGATTATTTGTCGTCTCCTCATAACTCCCATTTGCCACTTCTAATGTCGAGAGTCCGAAAGAATCGGGATATTCAGCAAAGACCGAGAAGCCACCTTCATGACCAGGATTCCTAAAGGCGGAGCCATCAACATACAATTTTAATGCGTGAGGGCTAGTCACTTGTCTTGTGCGGGCTTAAAATCTAATAATTCGATGTGCATATTAAAATTGTCTTGAAGTATCCCAAAAATCTGTTTCCTTTTCTCTAGCGGAACAGTCCTTCCGATAAGGCACTCCGCGGCCAAAGATTCCAGGTCCTTGTCACTCAGCCTGTTGGGGCCAATAAGATAAATCTCTAGGTCGTCTTTTGTTTGTTCTAGAGTAGGATCCAGAGACTTAAAATATTCATCAAATATTTTGGCCAATTCGTTATGAGTTAATAGATGAATTTCTGAGGCCATCTGGTCATATTCTTCTATTTTCTTTCCAAATTCTTCTTCTGAGACAAGTACTCCCGTCGCATGGCCAAAACCACGGTTCCGATACTTAATAATATTTTTACATCTGACGACTTCTTCTTCACAGGATTGAAGGAGGTTAAGAAGCTCAAAGATTGAACTTTCCCGAAATTCTGAGAGGTCCCAAACGGATGAAGACTCCTGATATTTTTTTCTTTTTTCAGATGGCGATTGAACGAGAGCGTCGTTGAACCTGTCTGGCATCCAAATTTTTATTTTAAAGATCGTCTGATAGACAAAAGTCATAAAGAGTAGGTGGTAGGCAAAAAGAGCCAAATGAAATGACCCAGACGTCTTAGCAAGATCAAACTGATCAAGGAGGCCAGAAATATACCTCAATTCTTCTTCATTTTCACACAGAAGCGATAGATATGAAGGAAGTGGAGAGTTCATAAGTATTTAACAAACTCCTAGATATTTATCCACCTCTAGGGCGGGGACAGTACCAAGTGTCTGAAGTTTTTTAATTAACTTGAGCAAGAAAAAAGCCAGAACGGGTCCTTTACTTTGGACCTCCATTAGATCTCCGTCAATTATCTTTACTCCACTATCTAGCGAAAGGGCTATTGATAGCTTGGAATTAACATTTAGCTCATTAAAATATTTTTTACCTTTGTTTTCTCCTGTCAGGATTCCTCCAATAATTTCAAAAAGATCTTTTTTATCTTTACCCATAATGTGAGCAAACTCAGCAGAGGTTCTTTTTAAGGTCTTGACACTGTTTAATTTTTTAACGGCATAATCATAATTGGTTTTGCCAAAGTGGGGTTTAACCTCAAAAATCGCATAGACACCTTCTGCTGGAATGTAAACAATATTTTCACCCCTAAAAATAAAGGGGGTAAAATGACGATCATATATAATAACGTCTATTTGATCACTAATATTACCCTCATGATCAACGACAAACCCACTGTCGACAGTATATCTATCTGGTAAATAAGTCCTTAATAGCCCGATCCAGTTTAACTCAGACTCGCTCCCCTTTGAGGTAGGATGATAAATCTCATCAATTTTACTCGATAATTTTAGGCGCATTTCTTCATCAAGCGCCATAAATAATTTTCTAATGTTAATTTTTTTACTCATAGTAAAAGGCTACCAGAGAATCTGGTTCCAGTTAGATTGGCTCGAGGATATCTTGGCCATGCTTATAATTTTATTTTTTTCTGTTTGACTTAACAATTCAGAAAGGATGTTATTAGAATTTGCGGGATCAACAACCCTAGCAAACAACGGATTTCCGTAGTCTTTTGCCAATTCAGTTAAGATATACCAGACATTGTTACCAAGATTCGCGACATCGGTGGACTTGTTTAATAAAACATTATTTATTATCAGGTATTCGAGATAGATTGAAGGAAAGTCCAAGTTATTTAATTCTCTCCAAATTTTAATTAGTTTTATCTCATTTATTCTTCCTGACTGGGAAACGTCCGTTATGTGCCTTTGGATATTAGTTTTTTGCCATGTGCCGTTCTTGGATCTCCAAATACTATGGTCGCTAGTATTACCGAGCTGTTTTGTCGCTGGAGTGATATCTATCTCAAGAGAGCCTAGGGTAATTCTTGTTGAAACGTTCTGTTTCCTAACGTTTTGATAGCCCTGATCTTTCAAATGTTGGAAGAGTTGGTTAAAAGTAAACTCTAACCCCCCATTACTTTGGTTACACCCATTAGAAAGAGAAATTAAATAATCAACATCTGAAGCCAAAGAAATCGCTGTCCCTTTGGCCCTCGAGCCGGAATCTTTTATTTCGAGAAGGCAGCCATTTGCCCAATCATAAAGGATATTTTTGAGTTGAATTATTTGACCAGCATAACCCGTTAGATCTTGAGCTTGATATTTCTGCAGAATTTGTAATAAATACATAACAACTTCATTAAACATGGCCTATTTCTCCCAAAGCTTAGCTAGAACCTCCCTAGTCTTTTTCTCATAAATCCCAATCAATTTTTTGGCAGAGTCTACCAAGATGCGTTCAGCTTCGATTTTTTCTACGATTTGTTTCTGGGTTTCGAGAGGAGGGAAAGGTATTTCTAGTTCACCTACTTGTTTTAATGAGAGATTAAACTGAGCAACTCCGACCTTAATGTTTTCAATTAGCGATATTAAAGCAATAGACCTCAAGTAATTTAGTACATATTGCGGGTCAGTATTATTTTTTAATCTTATAATTGCCAAGGCTTGATTTGTGTTTGCAGGTAAAATATTTTTAGAAACGATAGCCGATAATCCCATTTTCGTACCAGCGATGGAAAACAATATGTCATTCTCTCTTAATTGACTTCGCTTTAGTGACTCATGGCACTCACCAGAAATAAAAGATGTTTTTTTAAGGTCAATTTCACCAGTTTCAGACAAACTTTCAACTTTTATAAAATTGATTCCTGTTTCCGTGAATTTACCGCCGTTAGTGGTCGGCGTTGTGCCTTTTGTAATTAAATCAGAGATTTCCTCTATCTTAACCTCCTCCCACTCAGGGTCAATCTCGATTTTAGGTTTCCAGTTTTGAGAGATTTGTTTAGCGCCGGAAATTATACTTGAGTAGCCGTCCAACTCTGAGACGATTTGCTCTTGGATTTCAAGCGGAGGGAGAGGAATCAGAAGCCTTTTTAAATCACTGTTTGACAAATGGAGTATGTTTGCACCCTTAGCAGACCTAGAAAGTTCTATTTTTAATGGAGGGTTACTAATTAATAAAGCTAGATAATCGGCCAACATAAACTTATTTCTCGTTCTGATAATATTTATGTCACCCCCAATTATCACCCCCTGCTCATTTAATGATCTCGCCACGGCAATCCCCATCGCATCAGCAGTTGTCGTTGCGGGGACAAGAACATCACCTTTTAATGACGTAACCTTACCTTCAAAATCAGTCCTACTTATGACATTCTTAATAATGGGATCATATAAGGTATAAATTTCGCCATAGTGGATACACTTACTTTTACCTTCTTCAATTAAATCACTCTTTGATAGTCCTTGACCTCTTAAAAATTCAATTTTCCCTTCTTCTTCTAATTTTCCCAATCCTATCATCGGCCACTTAGAGTTAGAATAGTCAGTCGCGACTCGGTAACGATCACCAGAAAGATTATAGTCACCGTCCTCAGAAATTTTTGCCTTCTCAACAGAAAAGAACTTGTCTTCCCCTGTATGTGCCCATAGTTTAGCCAGAGCAGCTTTATCATTACCAAGATATTCTTTGTATTGGTTGATGAAACTAATTGCCCCAGGCAAATCATTTTTATCAATTGGTCGTCTCTGGGCTCCCAAGTCAAAGCCATCGTTCTTAATTTTTATAAACAAAATATCATTTGTCCTCTTTGAGATCTCATTATCGAAAAAGAGGATACTTGTTTTGACACCGGCATAAGGATTAAAAACTCCTGACGGCAAAGAGGCAACAGCAAATAAACCATCTTCGACAAGATTCTTGCGGAGTTGTTTATAAGCAGTCCCCGATTGAAAGATGACACCTTCTGGGACAATAATACCAGCTCGGCCTTTGGGCTGAAGATGATTCATTATATAATCAACAAACAACACCTCACTTCGGCTCGATTGAATACTAAACTTACTGTGCGGTTTAATCCCACCTTTAGGAGACATGAAGGGTGGGTTAGCCAAGATTACGCTAAACTTATCGTTCCAACGCTCATCACTTGAGAGAGAATCATATTGAAAGATTTTTGGATTCTTAAATTGGTGAAGATACATATTAACTTGAGCAATACGGACCATCCCCGGGTCGATGTCATAGCCTTCAAAGTTATTTGCCAAAGCTCGGCGCTGGTCGGGAGTAAGTGATTTTTCCTTCTTGTCTGGGTCATCTTTACCATCATGCTGTTCAAGAATATGTTTATAGGAGCTCACCAAGAAGCCACCGGTCCCACAAGCAGGATCGAGAACCTTATCGTCTTTGGTAGGGTTAACCACGTCAACAATGAAGTCGATAATGTGACGGGGGGTACGGAATTGCCCCGCGTCACCTTGAGAGGACATTATCGACAGCAGATATTCATAAGCATTACCAAGTTCTTCTGGATGAGAATAGTCGAAATAATCAATCTCTTTAAGAAATAAACCTAGAGTTTCAGGCGAGCGATAAGGTAAGAAGGCAGATTTAAAAATTCCTCTAAAAAGTTCTGGCAGTTGTTTTGCTTCAGAGAATTTAAGTAGAGCTTCGGAGTAAAGATTCATTCGCTCTTGATTGCCAATGCGAGCGTCCATCAAGCGAGTCCAAGCATAACGCTCAAGACTACCAACAAAGAACGAAGGCTCACCGCCAGCCTTAATCGCGGACTGATCCATATCATCCATAAACTTATAAATCAACGCGTTCGTGATCTGGTCTATCTGCGAAGTCGGATTTGGAACCACCCCAACTAACACTTGGCGAGCCGAATCGATATGTCTTTTGGTGTCAGCGTTCATTTATTATAAGTTTGTTAATTGATAGGCATAGTCACGGACATATTGTGGGACGATCACTCTATATCCGTTTAGTTTTTGATAATCTTCGAAGTCGAAGGACGGGCAATGATAGAATTCGGCAGGTTGATTGCGCTTAACAATGTCGCGGACTTCTTCATCTGAGATATAGGCTTTAAAGAAATTCTTCGCGGGTTGATAATGAGGTTGATCAACATCATAAATATCGACGAACTTCTGCCATTCGGACTCCAAGAGATCGTCCTTCATCTCAAATGTTTCTTTATCACCAAAGGCTACCTGCAAAAATTCCTTAACAGTCACCCGACGATCAACGCCAAAAATCCTACGAATCTTATCGAGGTTCAAGAAATATTTAGGCTTATCAAAAATCTCTTTTTTAGCAAAGTCTTCCGCTTCCTCTGTATCGCCGTTCTCCCACATATTCTTAAGCTTCTCGTTGCCGAGAATATCTTCTTCGACGGCTCTTTTGAAGCCTTCACGGTCAATTCTCATACCTTCTTCCCCGATAACAGTCTCGGAGACAGAGGCAATCTCGTCCGAGGTAGCCAAATCAATTGGTCCTTTAAAGATCTTGTTACCTTTTTCATCAACAAATTCTCCCTGAGACGAAGCTTTATCCCCCGAAGTTTCAGATTCAACAACTTTTTTAATTTGTGGGAGCTTTATCTTCTCGTCATAAGGAAATCCTTCTTCGAAGTATTCGCAAGTGGCAAAGAAATCAAAGAATTTAAATCTTTCTTTAGCTATCTGAGTTGTTTCCTTGTCAACATAATCTTTATACTCAAATAACCATTTTCTGGTCCCGCGTCCCTTAATCTGGACGAAGTCGGCAGGACTAAAAACGGGGCGCATTAAAGCGATGTTAAGCAAATCTTGGCAATCATAACCTGTCGTCATCATTCCCACAGTTACCGCAATGCGTGTCTTACTAGAATCATAGCCTTCTGGTTTCTTAACTTGACCACCGAGACGATTATTAGAGAAATTAACTGTCATCTGTTGAGCACTGGATACCTGCGAGGTCACTTGCATAGCAAAATCTGATTCACCGTATTGATCTGGCCATCTCTCAAACGCCAATTTGTTAAGAATATTGGTCACTCTCGAAGCGTGTTTTTGTGAGACACAGAAGACAATTGATTTACCAAAAAGCTGAACACCCTGTTTTTGTGCTACTGGGTCAAAAAGGCCATTATCAATAAAGGCCTTACACATAGCAATATTAGTTTCTTCGTTGAAGAACTTTCGCTCATAGTGTCGCTCATTAAAGACTTGATCGACATTCTCTCCTTCCTCGGTTGTGGAATGAACCGCATAGCCTTTTTCTGACAAAAGCTCGGTTGTAATTTCTGTTCGAGCATCAACCAAGGTCGGCTGAATAAGAAATCCGTCTTTTGAACCCTGAAGAAGATCATAGGTAAACGTCGGATTGCCCGGCTCACAGCCAAAAGTTTTGTAAGTATCAAGAAGTAATCGACGCTCATATTCTCTCTGAACATCCGCCCCCTCAGGGTCAACGCCCTTGATATAGTTTTTAGGTGTGGCAGTTAAACCTAATTTATAACCAACAAAATATTCAAAGACCGCTCGACTATTACCACCAATAGAACGATGGGCTTCGTCAGAGATAACTAACTCAAAATCGGTAGGAGAGAATTCCTTTTTATAACGATCGCCAGCGAGAAAAGTTTGAATAGTGGAAACAACGACACTGGCATTTTGCCAGGAATCGCGGTTATCTTTATAAATAACCGTAGCAAAATCATGGCCGAGATAAGCTTTAAATGCTTTATAGGCTTGGCCCTCAAGTTCTAATCGATCAACAAGAAAAAGAACTCTGCGGGCATTGCCAGATTTTAGGAATAATTTAATAACAGCCGCCGAAATGAGTGTCTTTCCCGTACCCGTAGCCATCTCAAAAAGAAAACGTTGATTACCAGACATGGCGGACTCCTGAAGAGCCTTAATTGACTTCAGTTGGTAAGGTCGAAGTTGTTTTAAATTATTATTTCTTAAGAACTCAACTCTCGTTGCCTCATTTAGGAAAGCAGGGTCATTTACTAAACCTGGCATTTGAGTTAAGGCAATGTAGTTCTCGTCAACCAAAGTATTAGCTAATTCCTCAGGGTTTGGAGTGTATTTTTCATATTGAGTTATTGAGTCTTGAGTCGGAAAACGAGAAATGGCATCAGGGTTTCCATGTTTAGTATCCCAGAAATAATGGATGTTACCATTAGAAAGAATGACGAACCGCGCTCCAACATTACGAGCGTAGTTTCTAGCTTGCTCTTTGGCAGAAAGAGGGTCAATCGATTCCTTTTTTGCCTCTAGGACCACAAGCGCCCGGCCATCTTTGTCAAGCAAAAGAAAATCAATAAAACCGTGAGTTTCGTTTTCAAAGTCGTCGCCAAGCTCGGAATACTTAACTCCTGGCTCAAGTTGTATATTAGCTTTTCCTTTTTTGTCGTCTCCAAAACGCCAGCCAGAGGCTTCAAGCAGTTTGTTTATCTTAATTCGAGCAGATGCTTCTTTAGAGTTTGTCATATACCTATTTTTTCCTTAATTCAAAATGAACCTTATACGTATAAAAATCTATATTTGCTGCGACAGAAAGGGCACGATGAACCCTGACATCATCCTCAAATGCAATTATGGCCCCACGGACTGTCTGGTTCTTTTCTAGTAACTCTTCTTTAACATAACCCATATAGCGTTGAATTTGCCCCACAACGACATCACTTATTCTTCCTCTTTTAAGCTCTACCACCAATATTTCTTTTTTATCTTTACTTATTGCCAGAATATCAATTGGCCCCGTATCGCTTGGATACTGCTGTCCCACAATTTCTCCTTCTTCCTCATAAATATCATAATGTTTTCCTAACTCAGTATGCTTCCAATTATGGACAAGGAAATCTTCTAGGTGCTTTTCTAGAGCAAAAACACTGGGATCTTCAATAGTGTCATCTACAGTAATAATTGCCTGAGGGTTATTCCCGGAAAGCAAGGATTCTAATTCAGAAGAATATCGACTAATATCACTGACTGTTCCAATCGCCCCAGTTGAGTTTTTTAATGACTGGCTCATCTCGTTTCTTGAGATTGTTTTTGGAAACCAGTGAACAGGCCGACGATGGGGCAAAATTTCACCCTTGCGATACTCATAACCGCCAACAACTTCACCAACATAATAATTTCCTTTACCGTCAGGACAAAGAATAATATCGCCAATTTGTATACCTTTGACAATTGTCCAAAGCATTCCACAAGCAAGACCAGCACCAACTTTTGTCTTGTCTGGATTTTGTTTCAAAAAAATAGGAATAAACTCCTCGTTGAACTCGCGACGACTGTCAAAAAGATGGTTAACCAGGTCTTTGTCTTTAATAAAGCCGGCAGCGATAAAATTACCCTTGTACGCATCCTCGGCATAGATACTCCTGTGGCCAAGCATTATTCGATAATAACTTTTCATATTTTGTTTACTAAAAACTGGGAGAATGTCCTTATTCCTCAATATGAGAATAACTTCATACTTGACAAGATGATAGCACTTTTGGCAAATTTTTACAAAAATTTTTCCCTAATCTAAGGGTGGTCAGATTAGGCCTTTTTAATAGAGATTGGAAATAGTCGCCACGGGCGAGAATGTCCCCGCTACCTTATGGTACCAGCCACAATCTAGGGATGTTAACCGAACAACCCCGGGTACCCCCCTAAGAATTTATCGACTAAATAATTGAAGTGATTAAGAAATAGGTCGATGACTTGGTTACTTCACCCCTTTCCTCACTCTAGTCCAGCGAGGTCTTTACTCGTTAACCTTTAATTATTATGGTCACTTTAACTAAGACAAATTATCGTGGGTCACTTCGCACCTATGAGGACGTGAAGGCACAGATCGCTCAACGCTTCTCAGAAGAAGTTGCCGAGTCCTTTGACCCCTATCAAGACGCTAGAACCTTTCGTGAATGGATTAAGTTAGGCTTTGTCGTCAAAAAAGGCGAGAAGTCTCTCTCCAGTCTAACTATGGTAGAGAAGAAAGATCAGGACGGCCAAGTCCTCAAAAAATACCCGAAACGGATTGCCCTTTTTCACCGGCTCCAGGTCCAGCCATTAGCAAAAAACTAATTAATAATCGTTATGGAAACTCTTAACAAACCAGGAGCAATTAGAGTTAGTGAAGTTCTTAATACTTTAGATTACTTCAAGCAAGGTGTTAACTTGATGTTGTTAAAAAGGAGATATTTTATCGACAAGGTTTTACCGATTCTCCAAAAAGGCCAAGACTACAATGTCATTGATGGCAAGAAGGTCCTAAGCAAAGGAGGTGGCGAACGCATTGCGCAAATTTTCGGCTTTACCAGTCGTTTTGAGCTTGATCGAGACACTTTGGCCTCTTTTAGCGATGCTAAGAATTTAGTGGCCTTTAAGTGCATTATTTACCACCCAACAGGGATAGTAGCTGGGGAAGGTCGTGGATGCGCATCATTATCTCGCAATGACAATGACGAAAACAAGACTATTAAGCTCGCTGAGAAATCCGCATTTTTATCGGCAATCATACGCTCGGCTAACATCTCCGCTTACTTCACCATGGATTTAGACGATCGAGCGAATTATGGCGGTCCGATTCAGATAGAAGAAGAAAGGTCTGATGGCGTACCTATGATTAGCGAACGACAAAAAAACTACCTGACACAGCTCATCTATGATCATGTCCCCGATGAGAACGAGAGGGAAGAATCCTTGAGTTCTCTGTTGACCATGACAAGGCAAGAGGCCAGCGAACAGATCAGCTCGTTTGTTGGGCTTAAGTAAAGAGGAAAAACCCATTCGTCGCTATCCAGTGCGTAGATGTAGAGATGCGAATATATCGCTGGGACATATTCTAAGATATCACGGCCGACTAGCCTAAGAATATGCGAGAATAGTCACTGCCAAATCTTTGGCCCTATACCTACGTGCTTAATAGCGACGAAACAAAAATGGCACTAGCCCCTAGGGGTTAGTGCCATTTTTGAGTGCGTGATTGTTCTTAGAATTCAGAATTTATGATAGTCATGTCAGTCCCAACAGCTGAACCCTCAGGGACAACAGCGTCATCGTTAGCGTCGCTAGCAATAATATCTGATCCGTTAACAGAAGAAGACAAAGTGACGGGCCCACCAGAGATATTTTTGATATTAATCTTCAAGGTAAAAGTCTTCCTAGAGTCCCTAAGAATAACAGTGGTAATATCATAAAAGCTCACCAGTCCATTAGGGTCAACGATGGCAGAAGCAATCAGGGCCGGCCCATCATACAAGTAAACGGCGGTTATATCTGCCGTACCAATCCCTAATTTTAAGATTGAAGCTTTTAGACTAGTGACAACAGCATCACCTCTTTGAGCCTTGATGTCAAAGGCAAGAAGAGGAATATTTTCCTTTTCACCCCCAGTGGCAAAAATAGTGGAAGAATTAGGGCTATAAGGGCTAAGAGAAACATTAAGAGTTGCCAAAGGAAGATGTTTGGCAACAGTAAAGGCTACGGTATAAGTTAGCTCAGAAACTCCATCCTGAGCCATGACTCTAATTGTTGTGGTCCCAGGAATGGTTATAGCTGGAGCTACTTCAGCTATAGCAAATCGGTCATTTGTCCTCACGTTCACAGTGGGGACAACTGTCGTGTCTTCTGGTAACTCGACCTCATAAGCAAGCTTATTGGGATGAAAGGCTGGCGAGAGGGTCCCATTACTTAAGGTCAAATCGCCCAGATTAGCGTCATTCCCTTTCATAAAGAAAACCTCTATTATGTGGTTCGCGTTAACAGAAGTAAAGTTATAGGAATCATTCGCCCCAATTTGCCCTCCAACATTAGCTCCATCAACTTTTTTATTCGCGTTTTGATAACCAGGATTGGCAGTAATGATAAAGTTAATGTCACTTCCCGCTTTAACTGAAACGGGCCCAGAAGGTGAGATAGTTCCACCTTCACCAGCAGAGGCGGTAATAACATAAGTTGTAATAGCCGGTGGTATGGCCTGGCCCATCAACTTAACATTATCAATAATCACCGTATCAAGAGCGTCTAAACCTTTTACCTCTGGGCTAAATTGGGCTCTTAGACGAAAGGCGAAGTTGGTATTGTTGTTAGTGCCTGCAGGCAAAGAGAAGCTCGCTAACTGCCAAGATTTACCCGTATCTGTATTTGTGATATCCCCAACTTTCTGCCAAGTGGTCCCGTCGAAGCATTCGACAACAAAATGGTCATTAGATTCCAGATGACCAAGTCTAGGAATTAGATAATAGAAGCTAAGGGTTAGGTTATCGTAGCCAACAGTAGAAATGTTTTTGGCTAATTTCCAATCAGTGCTAGGCTTCTTAAGAATTCTCGAAACTTCAGCGTCTTTTTTACCATCTTGAACCTTAATTAAGATGCCGGGCAAGACTGCCCACTTGTACGCTCCTTTATCCGCCGTGGTCCAATTGTTAAAATTACCGCCCTCGAAGCTGTCAGAGAATAGCAAGACAGGAGCCATTGTTGCATAAACGCCAAGAGCCGAGAGCGATATGGCGAGAGCAAAGAGACCAAGATAGACCTTCTTCATAATATTATTTATTAGTTAATAATTTTTTAAAATTTATATTACCTACCTTGCAAGACTGATGTCATTGCATTTCTCAAATGAGGAAAAACATATAGCGGATTAATATCTCCATGATTGAGGACTTCCTCTATCTTCTTCCACAAATATAAAATATCTTTACCTTGACCAGATGCATCCAGAGAAGAAACCAGAGATTTTAATTCAACATCCGACAGAGACCAAACCTTACTAAAACCGACAACGACACTTCTCTCTTTTAAAACTTTTATATCCATAAGACGGTCGGCGGACCAAAAAAACCATACAGTGAGGAGTCTATTAACAAAATCAATTTGTTGTTCGGTGGCTTCGGCTAATATCTCAAAAAATACACTAGCTTTGTCATCTGTTAATACTCCTTGATAAAAAGATCCCAGGTACATCGGAATGATTGTAAACAATGGGTGAACTGACTTAATTTCTGACATCAAAATTTTATTCCGATGTGTCGAAACCGTCGTCAATTTTTTATTAAATTTCCCCTGAGAAGAGATGTTTGAGAAAAAGCCCATAGAATATTTTATTAATTAATAATTTTTTGTTAGAAACCAAAAAGCCCAACACGTGAGTGAGAGCTTGCGCCCTCTGCATCGGTTTCCCGATACAGCCAGTCAAACGGCCCCACATGTTGGGTTCTTTACGTTTGACTGGGCTTATTCACCATGCCAGCGATTACTCACTGGTTTAGGCTACTTCTAATATTAAATTGTCTTTAAATACTACCACAGATTTAAGTTTAAATAAAGAAGACTTTTAGCCCTTTAATTTCGGCCACAAAAAGTCTATTATTAGAAGATAAATGTCTAATAATTACAAAGAGGAGTATCTGTCTCTTAAGGAGTGTATTTCTAACCTCAAAACAATCGGATTAGATGACCAAGAAATAGCTCAACTAGACAAAACACTAGACGCTATTATTGATCACCAGTTAGATAAGATTTTTAACAAATATAATTAGGATAAATTTAGATGGTCTCTTTAGAAGAATTTACAAAATCTTTAGGTGATTACGCTAATGAACTCACAGGTCGAGGAATAGAAAGATTGAAACAAATCGAAGAGCAACTCGCAGATATCCTGATTGAGCAAGTGCTTCGAGAAAATAAAGGGGATTAGTAGGGCCTGACTTCTAGGTGTTTATTTATTTTTGAGAGAATATAATCAGCCGTCTCTTCTGGAGTTTGGTCAGAATTATCAATTATTTCTCCAAAGCTGGGACTGTGGATACCAATATCATAATGATATTTAATTCGCTCTTGTTCTTCTCCACTTAATTCTCGGCTCCCTCGATTTGTGAGAACCTTTTCTAGGTTTGGGGCGAGGGTGAATACGTGAGGCTCAGCTTCAAGGTCTTTAACCCCCGCAGTTAGATACTCATAATTCTTCTGAGAAAGTGGGTAGGGAACTATCACATCCAATCCCCTCTTAGAGAAATTTCTAATAACAGAGATGGCATTCTCAAGATTAACTGGTATTGCTTGATCAATTGGCATCCACTCAATCATCGCTCGAAGAGCGTCAATCTCAACAATTGCCACGTTAGAAAGCTTTTGGGCGAGAATCTTCGCCACAGTGGTCTTACCAGAATTTATTGAGCCGTTTAAAAAGATAATCATATCTTCATTCTACCAAATTATTTCACTTATCAAAATAAGACCCCGACATCCGCATACTGCGAAAATCGGGGCTGAGAACGAGACTCCTCACCATGCGGAGGCTATGGACTTCTGAACGGTCGCGATGGCTTGGCGAAAAGCCGTCTCGAGTTGCTTGGCCGTTTCGCGGTAATCACTGCTGAGATCACGGACCAGAGGCAGATAGGACCTTTTCGTTTCGGCCAGTTTACGCTTTTGTTTCTCCAACGAGCAACTCATTAATGTCCGCAGATTGTGGAGGCGGTCGGCCAATTTGACCAACTTAACCTCCCAGTTGCCATTCTTGATCTGCTGATGATAGAAGAGTAGTCGTTGCTTCGGCGTAGCAAAACGTGGATCGTCCTTGGGGAGCTTAGAGACTGTTGTGGTTATGTAAGCCACGCGAGCCCCAAAGATCATTTCGGTTCGATCACCTTTGAGTAGGAAGCTATCCTCCAAGATGTCATGGAGCAACGCGGCCATTATCAGCTCAACGTCGTAAACTCCTAGTTCATCGACAAGGATGATCGCCGTGTTCCTGACATGCTCGAAGTATCGTTCGCCTGACTCCCGAAACTGGTTACGGTGGCCGTATTTCGCCATGTCATAGGCCATATCGAGCCGTTTAAGGTCAGTTGGTGTCACTTTGAGCCTAAACCGTCTCAAGAAGCTCACATGGTCCTCACCGGTCGCCACAGGCTTGTCTATTGCTGTCTTCATGACCAATCACCTCCTTTCTAAGGGGGGTTAACGTTAAAAACAAAGAACAGGGTTAGAGTTGACTGTACAAGGATTTTAGGGCTATTGCAAGGATAAGTATTTTATTCATATCATTAAAATAACAAAAGACAAAGACCATCAATATCTAAACGACAGGTATTTTTTAAAGTGTGGCCGATTCAATGATATTAATCTGGACTTTATCAGCGTCAATTTCAACCATTACTCCAATTGGTAAAGTAATTAACGGGTTGGTATGACCAAAATCAACATCGGCAATTACTGGTATTTTATATTTGGAGCCAAACTCAGATAGCACGTCATACAGAGTTCGATCCTCCGACTTTGTCGACATACCTGAGGGCCGGGCAAAGACTAGCCCTTTAATTTTAGAAAAGACACCGAGCTGTTCTAGATAGATTAGATTGCGTTCAATACTGGAAGGAGACTCCCCTTCTTCTTCAAGAAAGAGTATAGATTGGTTTAAGTCTGGGAAATATTCTGTTCCTCCTAATATACAAAAAGTATTTAGGTTAGCCACAATTAAGGTCCCCTTCGCAACCCCACCAGTTATCATCCTTGGAGCTGGAGCCTCTTTCATTTCCCTCTTTTGGTTATCATCCTTTTCCCACCAAGGATTGTCCTCGGTGTATTCTTTGGGATACTCGATAACCCCTAGCGGCTCGCTATCGAACAGTGCCTTTTTAAAAGATTCTTCAGAATATTTAATAATTCCACCAAAATCTCCAAAAGTGGGAAGAATTGTTGGCCCATTAAAAGTCACTAGCCCTGTCTTGGCATAAATAGCAATATTTAAAACAGTAACATCGCTAAAACCACAAAAAATTTTAGGATTTTTCTTAATATTTTCGAAGTCCAAGTATGGCAAAATAGCGTTTGTATTGTATCCACCAGTAGAGGCAATTATCCCTTTAATATTAGGGTCAGAAAAAAAGTTATTAATATCCTCGGCCCTTTCTCTTGCTGTTCCAGCATTGTGCCCTTGGGCCTTTTGTGAATTTGGTCCAAACAAAACATTTAAGCCTAGGCTAGAAAGTGATTCGATCCCTCTTTTTGTTCTTCTCGGATACTTGTTTATAGGGGAAGAAGGGCTCACTATTCCAACATTGTCGTTGACATTAAGGTGCTGAGGTTTCATAATCATAATAATACTATATAAAATTTAACAATAAACTAACTATAACATTTTCTATGAAAAAGTCACCAGAGGCCGAAACACAGATAAGGAAAATTCTATCTTCTAAGTTCAATATTAAAGAAGAAAATTTTTCCATCAAAATAAAGGAAATTCCTGGTGGTTTTTTGTCAGATGTCTATAAAATTGAGGTTTTTGATAAGGTTATTGGAAACTTAGATAAAGCCTATATTTGTAAAGTCTCCAGAGAGAGGGCTTTTTGTGGATTAGAAAGAAAGGAAGATCAGGTCCTATCCTACGTTTTAAGCCAAAAAATTAACAACAAGGCCAATGGTAGGAAAAATTTCTCAAGGTCCTATTTATATTTGGCTAAGGAGAAAAAAATTGTCTCTCTTCCCTCCATCACAGAAGATGACATGGCCCTCCAATTCCAAGATTTTTTAGAAGGAAACATCTACCAAGACTTATTAATGACCCCCAAGAGTGGACTTATTCTGCCCGGTGACATTGAGACAATAGGACATATTGCAAAAAAATTAGCGGAGGTTCATAAAATAAAACCAAAATTTACAGAGGACCAAAAAAGAGAGAAGTACAGCCGATGTCTGAAGGACGTAATGATTCATCCAGAGCTATCAATCTCTTTTATTGTTAACAATTTGGGGGAGAGTAAGATTTTCCGAGGAAAGGTCAAGGCTGATTACCTTAAAGAAATGCTCGAGGTTATAGAATATTACCAAAAATATTATCAGAGAATCAGCTTAATTCATGGAGATTTTATACCTAAAAATATTCTCGTCAGAGACAACGGGGATGTCGACTTCATAGACTACTCTAGATTCGAATTTGGCGAACCAGGTGTTGATGTTGGTTGTCTTTATTCTTATCTAATTTGCATGTCCTATTATCTCAAAAATGATTATTACAAAAAGTTGGCAAATATCTTTATAGAAAAATATATTTCCGAGACAAATGATTTATTTATAAAAGAAATAGCCGTAGTTTATCTCGGATTTGTTGGTCTTGTTGCCATGGATGAGAAAATATACCCTGGTATAGCCACAGCGACCAGGATGAGATTCTTAAAGTATATTTTAAGTAGTTTAAAAACAAAAAAACTGCTATTGCAAGATTAGAAAAGGTATGGTACAATTTTAGACAGAGTATCTTCCGAAGAGTTTGGGAGGTCTAATCTCTGGTCTTTTACAAGGAGGTGGAAAATGGATAGAAATCTTAAGTCCACTGTTAATGGACAAGCTTTTTCTGGTCAAGCCCGACTGTTAAAAAAACGCAACCTGGGGAAAATAATGTTCTGGGTTGTCAGGTTTCTGGAAATGGATGTCCAAATCGTTCTTTCTCCAGAAAAACTGGGCAACTTCAAGGATTTGGGGAATTTAAGGCTTGGAAGCCTATTCTCTTTTTCCGGGGAAAAAGGAATGACGAAGTCTGGGGAACACTCGATTTTTGTCAACAGCCTGGAGGTGAATTACGAGTGTCCAGAGGGTCTATTTGAAGAAAAGTCGTCAGGCCCAGAACGTTACAGGAGTCGGTCTCTCGATCTGACGAGGAATTGGGAGTCTTTCTCTTTCTTTTCTCAGATATCAGAGGCGACAAGCTCCACGAGAAACTTCTTGCAATCCAAGGGCTTTCGAGAGTTCAACACTGGCATTCTCCAAAGAGTATTTGAGGGAGGCCTAGCTCGACCATTCGAGACCTTGTGCTTTGCCAACGGAAGAGTAATGAGCCTAAGTCTAACTAGCGAGCTAAAGCTAAAGAGGCTTCTCGCCTCAGGGTTCAGGCAGGTGTATGAGATTTCTCAATCGTTCAGGAATGAGGGTGTAGATAAACTGCATTCTCCAGAGTTTACTCTGCTTGAAGCGTACTCAACAGCCCACGGATACAGTGAGACACTCTCTTTGGTTGAGTCTCTTGTTAGAGACGTGATCTTGAAGGTAACAGGAGACGGTCTTGTCCAGTACAAGAAAGGGGGCTCCCTTGTCACAGTTGATTACAATGAGCCCTTTACCGCTGTGAGTTTTGACGAAGTTTGCCAGAACTGGCTAGGACTAGACGAAGCACCGAGCCTTGAACGTTTGAGGAAAGTCTTCCCTGATACATTTACTGACGGGATGCCAAACTTTACTTGGATCCACAAACTTCTAAGCAAACTGGTTACCCCTGGCGTAATGAACCCGACCTTCGTTACGGACCTTCCGTCAGCAATGTTCCCTTTTACCCGATCAGTAGAGGATAACCCAGAAAGGTCAGAAGGGGCCATACTTATCTCGCAAGGGATGAATATCGCCACGATTGGATGCGACGAGAGTGACCCCAAAAAGATTCGTCTTGTGCTGTCTGAACAGTCAAAAAAGAACGGTTCTCCGATAAACGAAGAGTTCTTGGCCGTTCTTGAAATGGGGATGCCCCTTGTCTCTGGCTTTGGACTTTCCATGAATAGGCTTTTCATGACTTTTATGGGCGACTTGCCACGGGATATCCGTGAGACAATCCTCTACCCTGTCCATCAGTAGTTCTTTCTGCTCACATCCCCCTGGTCCACAAGGCCAGGGGGATTTCTTAACTATTTCTGGAAGACGCTGATTATGTTCATCCCGCGATTAGCAATATTTTCTAAATGATTATATTTTTTCTCTAAATTAAAGACTTCTGTGTAGAATTTTTTGTCAGACAAAGCCTTAGAAATATTACTCACTTTTTTATTCTCCGGATCCCAATCCTCAGGTCCTGGTTGGACAAAGACAGGGACTCCGTGGGTTTTTACAATCTTAAAGCCAACTTTTTTAAATAATCCTTCCATCGTCTCTTTAGAAAAAGTATTTAATTGGGGCACATGAGAAGCCCATTTAACTTTAGCCTCTTTCTCCAGAAGACGTAAATCTTTAAGACTGGCGGAATTATTAATTTTTGAAGCGAGAGCATTGTAGAAACTATGGCCCATAATAATGGCCTTACCCCCTTTCTTTAAGATCCTATGAATTTCCCTAGCCATCTTTTCTGGTTTGTCTATAAAACTAATGGGGCTGTAGATACTAGTAACATAATCGACGGACTCATCCTTCATTTTTTTAATATCAATAAGATCTCCCCTAAGAAGCTTAACGCGCTCCTCAATTTTTTGGACCTTAATATTATGGTTAGCCTTAGTAAGCATTTCTTCCGACAAATCATAAACAATAAAATTAGCCTTAAAGATACTGCTCATCATACAAACCCAGCGACCAGTTCCTCCTCCGGCATCAAAAATAATTTTCTCTCGGCCGAGGTCCTTTGGTATATTATCCTTAATAATTGACATTATTAAGTCGTCCGACAAGCGCCAGAAAAAACTGTTATTCGCTTTATCAACATTTTGGGCGTAGTCTACAAAAAAGTTTTTAAATTCTTTTTTATTCATCTTCAGTTTTATTTTTATCTATTAATTATGGTTTAGGAATTAAGTGACTTCTTGGTACATAGGTGGCCTCCCAGATATATGGTAATTTTAAAAGCCACTGTACATACCTTTGCCAACCCATACCAAAGCCCGAGGTCTCTTGGTAGTTCTCTAGCTCCCTCATCTTGAGATAAGGTTCGTAATCGTCCAATGGTAAATTAAAAACCTTAGCTTTATTTTTTAATATCTCAATATCTTTAATTCGTTGCCCCGCACCAATTGTTTCCCTAAAGCCGTTTAAGATAATATCGGCATTTTGCGTTAGAGTTACCCCATTTTCATCTTTTTTAAGCTCATTATGATAAAAAGGGATTTCTAACATGGGGAATTCTTTAAGAATAACATTAGCCCCGGCAATGTTAGTCACTCTGACCTCTTCCCATGACCCAAAATTTTTAAGGGAAAACTCTTTGTATTCTTCATCCCCAGTATCTTTATAAAGAAGAGCTAAGGCCTCTTTTAGTGTCATTTCTTTAAAACTTGAATCTGCCATTGCCGTTTTCATCGCAACGAGGTCGTTATCCTCAAGGAAAAAAGATAAGTTATCTCTGTTATTTTTTAGTAAGTAATCAGTGACGTATTTTAATAAGTCTTTAGCAATCTTAACATTTTCGTCTAGTTTAATTTTACCTTCGAACTCTACATGCTGGAATTCTGACAGATGGCAATAGTCAGTCTTTTCTTTACGAAAAGAATTATAAATCGAAAAAACTCTGTCAATTTTTTCAACGACAAGTTGTAATTCCAAATAAAATTGAGAACTTTCTGATAAAAAAATCTCTCTCTGATTGTCAAACCATTTTAATTTGACAGGCAAGGCGTCAGTAGTGTAATCGAGATTTTTACCGGCATAAACTTCCCCAGGAGAAGAAATCATTAACGTTGTTAGTGGTAAATTACACCATTCAGCCCCAATCCTCTTGAAGTACTCAACGCAAGCAAGAAATATCCCGCTATCGATTTTGTGGAGATGATAAAAATAATCTGACTTGCCTAATTCATAAAAATGGGCCTCAACGGTCTGCTGATTAAATTCCTTTAAGGTTACATCATCTATCTTTGGAAAAATTTTGTTTCCAACATAGGAGACCACTTTTCTATTCCCGATCTTTTTTGCCTCGTAGGGTCCCATAGTCATTACATTAAGATAACACGAGACAACAAGAGAAACAAGTCCATATTTTTTGTAAAAAATGACCGAGAGAGATCATAAATATTAGTAGGCCTTAGCAAAAATAACTCGGCCAGAAGAGGGTTTGCCGGACTTTATGCACTTACCAGATTCTTTTTCTTGGCTAAACGGGATACATCTGATTGTCGCCCCAGTCTCTTCTTTTATTTTTGCTTCGTCTTCCTTTTCGCCAGACCAATGAGCTAAAACAAAGTTTCCTTCATCTATCGCCTTTACAAAATCCTCCCAAGTATCAACAGTTTTTGTTTTAGCTTTTTGATATTCCAGGGCTTTATTGTATAAATTTTGTTGAATTTCCTTCAGTAACGAGCCAACAGCCTCATCAATTTTATCTAAAGATGTCTTAATCTTCTCTCCTGTATCACGACGAACAAGGATGGCCGAATCACTAGCAATATCTTTAGGACCGAGCTCAATTCTTATCGGGACACCCTTCTTTTCCCACTCAAAATATTTTTCCCCTGGACGAATATCTCTGGGGTCAACGCTTGATCTGACTCCTTTAGACTTTAGAAGGGTACTGAGCTCTTCTGCCCTCTTGTTGACCTTCTTTCCCTCCTCTTCAGAAGGAAGAATCGTAGTAATAATGACCTGAATAGAGGCTACCTCAGGGGGCAGGACTAAACCCTTATCGTCGCTATGGGTCATAATTAGCCCTCCAATTGTCCTGGTACTCAAACCCCAGCTAGTTTGCCAACCAAATTGTTCAACGTTCTCTTGATCGATAAATTTGACACCAAATGCCTTTGAGAAATTTTGCCCCAGATTATGAGAGGTGGCATATTGCAGGGCTTTCCCATCCTGCATCATTGCCTCGACAGAGTAGGTCCGAAGAGCTCCAGCAAACTTCTCCGATTCAGACTTAACTCCGGGGATAACCGGTATTGCCATATAGTTTTCAGCAAAGTCTCGATATATATCAAGCATCATTCGAGCACGATCGTCGGCTTCTTTTTCTGTTTCGTGAACAGTGTGTCCTTCTTGCCAAAGAAATTCCGTTGTTCGCAAGAATAATCGAGGGCGCATTTCCCACCTAACAACATTGGCCCATTGATTAATCAAAAGAGGTAAATCGCGGTATGATTGAATCCACTTAGAAAAAGTATCATACATTATTGTCTCAGACGTTGGGCGAACAACCAACGGCTCTTCAAGCTTTTTGCCGCCAGCGTGAGTTACTACTGCTACTTCTGGAGCAAATCCCTCAACATGGTCTTTTTCTCGGTTTAAAAGCTTCTCAGGAATAAGCATTGGGAAATAGGCATTCTGAACTCCGGTTTCCTTAAACTTCTTGTTTAGGATCTCTTGAGTTTTTTCCCATAAGGCATAGCCATAGGGCTTAATTATCATTGTTCCTTTGACAGGACCATAATCGGCGAGATCAGCGACTGAGATTATGTCCAAATACCACTGAGAATAATCCTCGAGCCTAGGGGTGATTTTCTTCTCAATTGTTTTTTCATTTGGATTACTTGACATCTAACTATGATAATAGAAAAGCTGACATATCTCAACTCGCCACAGTAGTGACTTGATGGTATTATCTAACTTATGGAAATAAAAACATTAGCTAATGGCAAAACTAAGGTTGTCCTTGATAAGGGTGCTGAGGAATCTAACACCGCCGTTATTTTTATCCCCGGTGTTAGCGGTAAAGCTTTTTCTGATAAATATAAGCAACTATCGGACGAATGTTTGAAATTAGGTATGGATTTTCTTCGTGTCCAAAGTTGGGATAGCGTCGAAGAACTAGAGCAGAAAAATATTAGACAAATTCAAGAGGATATTGATGAAGCTATCAAATTTTTAAAGTCTGGAGGCTATACTAAGATATTTGCTATCGGTAAAAGTTTTGGTGGAGGAATTCTTCTGACCCGTAATTATCCTGAGATTACCAAGATGGTCCTCTGGGCTCCAGCTATAGGTATCGCCGACGACAAAGGCAACTTAAATGAAAAAATTGATACTCTTTTTTCTGAGATTAGCTCCTTGTTAGAAGTAACTGTCGATAGAGATTTATTGTCTAGTATAAAAGTGCCCGTGAAAATTATTCACGGTACCAAAGACAGAAATGTTCTTCTTGAGAACTCTCTCAAAATAGCTGGCCTACTGCTTTACTCTGACGTAGCAAAAATAAAAGACATGGGGCACTCAGCTGAGACGCAAGAAAAAGAAAAAGAGTTAATTGATGACACTATTGAATTCTTAAGCCCAGCTTAATAATTACCTTCGATCAAAATAGTCTTGAACTTTAGCCGCTAAGGCCATTGGCATTAATTCAGTCTTGCCCCAGAACTCGGTGGCACCGAGAGCCATAAATTTTTCTTTAACCGGTTTCTTGTCGAGATTAGTAAAGACAATAACTGGGATATCTTTAGTGGTGGGGTCAGTTTTTAATTGTTTCAATACTTCTTCACCATCCATACCCTCCATAACGATATCTAAGACAATGACTTTAGGAAGCCATCTCTTGGCTTGTTCAACTCCAATCTCGCCACCGAGCGCCATAACACTAGGGATTTTCATTAGATCAAAGGCTGATTTATACAAAAATATCTGATCTTTATCATCCTCAATCATCAATACTTGTTTTATTTCTTCAGCCATAATATTTATTATTTTTTAGTTTTGGGAATTATTACTGTGAACTCAGTGCCTTTACCTTCCTCACTAGCGAAAGTGACCGTGCCACCAGGGTGGGCTTCGATAATTTCTTTAGTGATAAAGAGGCCTAGGCCAGAACCATCCGTATACATATCAACAGCGTTTTTTGCTCGCTCGAACTTGCCAAACATTCTTATCTGATCATCTTTGGGGATACCGACACCAGTATCTTTAACCTTAATGATAATACTTTGGGGATTTTCGTCCAGTAGCACCTCGACCTTACCCTCCTTGGTGTATTTAAGAGCGTTATCAACCAAATTAAAGAAGGCTTGCTCGAGATAATCGGGGTCAGAATTGACTTGCGGGTTAGCGGGATTGGGGGTGAAGACCAATTTAAGTTTTTTCTCATCGGCAAAGGATTGGTTGTCCGTCATGACATCGGACAGTAGCTTGTTGAGTTCAACGGGCACGATTCTTTTTTCCACAAAACTAAATTTCTCGGTATCAAACTCAGAAGCCTGGAGAATATCACGAATAATCTGACTAATCTTAAGTGACTTCTGGTAAATATTATCAATTAACTTATTCTGTGTCTCAACAGGCATCTTTTGCACCGAACCCTCTTTAAACATGGAGATGGTGCCAGAAATAACGGAGATTGGTGTCTTCAGTTGGTGTGAAGCAATATCAAGGAACTCTGACCTCATAGCCAACAGTTTCTTTAAGTGTTCCGCTTGCTCCTCCAAAACTTTTGTTTTATCTTGCAAGCTCATCGTCTGTTCATTAACTTTTTGCTTGAGTGTTTTATTAAAGTCCTTAACCTCCTTGTACAATTCAGCGTTATCAATCGCAATCGCGGCTTGGTTTGAAAGCGTCATCAACAATTCTAGGTCTTCGACAGTAAACGGATCGCCAATTACTTTAGGTCCAAGAATAATAATGCCAATCAGACGCTCGTTACTGACCATCGGTAAACAGATCGCCGCTCCCAAGTTTTCAACTTGTTCGTAAACAGCACTAAAAGTTTCTCGCTGGTCTTTTAGTCTCTCGTCATTAACCAAAAGGTTTAGCTCTTCCAACACGACCGGCCGTTGATTAGTTTGCAAATATTTTATAAGTGGATCCTTTTTTGCTGAGCGACTATTTTTATCAAATAAATTTATCTCTACTCGCGTGACGCCAAGAGATTCCTTAATGGTGTCCGAGACCAAGCCGTCGATTTTAGATAAGTCGGTATAGTGAGTTAGTTGGCCAGAGACACGGTTAATTGTTTCTTGATAATTATAAAGAGCGAAGAAAAAATATTGATTCGCAAAAGACCTGATGACATTCTCCGTCTTATATAAAAGAAAAACAAAGGTTGGGGCAATAACCATCCCGAAGAGATAGCTCTTCAAAGTAAAAATTCCTCCCAAGAATTCTGTGTAGACCCAAGAGAGCAAGTAAAAAACAAAATAGGCAAAAACAGCAACTCCGGCATAGATAAATATTTTTCGGGCAATAATCTGGATATTCATTAACCTGTAACGAAGAATGGCATAACTTAAAATGATAGCGAAAATAACACCCGACAAATAAGCAAAAGGATAGATGCCGATACCATAGGCGGGCAAAAAAGCTAACGGCCCAATGGTGAATAGAAAGAAAAATGCCAGAAAAGAATACTTAATTTGTTGCCGACGAATAGAAGAGATTGCCTCTTGTCGATAATATGAATAAATGATAGTAAATCCAGCCACAACATAGACGGCAAAATAAACAAGGAAAAGATGGTGGAAAAGTTGAGCCTTAGTGTGGACACCCCATTGATAAACAAAGATATCTCGGACAAAAAAATCTGTCTGACTAACGATTAAAAAGAAAACAGCTAAAATATATGACAGGTAAAGGGCAAAATTTTTAGGACGATTGGTTAGGGCCAAACAGAAGTGATACATAAAAGTGGGGATAAAAACAACCCCGACATAAACCATTCGATCCCAGAAGACAATTTGATCAATATTCCCTTTGTTAAGGAACATCATAAAGGTAGCAAAAAGCCAAAAAGAAATAGCAATGGCGTGAAGGAAAAAGGTGACATTCAACCTAGAATTCGTATTCTTTAGCAAAACAAAAATACCCAAACCAAAAACAAAGATAGCACTGACTAAAGGTAAGATTGTTGTGATGTCCATAGATAGATTTAAAAAGTCTTTTTTATTATAACAAAATATCCGGCCCCCCCGCAACGCAAAACGTTGTTATGGAAGAGCCGGATCTGTTTACTGAGGTGACCTGTTTAGAAAAACCAGGACAAGAAGTTCTTGGCAGACTTAAGCTGTTTGACCTCTCCTTCTATTTTGTTCCCAACTAGCTCGCGCTCGCCAAGTGGAGGAAGGGAAAATCCCAGTTCTAGGGCTGCCTTCCAGGTCACTTCAATCTGGGGGATATCGACCTGGCCCACTTCGTGATGAGTCCAGCCCATAGCGGCATGGACCATTGTTCCAGCGTGGCAGGCGTAAGTGAGACCAGGACGAAGTCTCATGGTGAAGCGCAGACTCGTTGTATCAGGCTTGTAGGCCAAGAGTCCTCCCTCATGGAAAACCAGATCAGACCGCGTCTTTTTCCAAGACACGTTCAGCGGATTCGGTACCGCGAAGTTTAGAACATCAGCCTCGTAAGGGATGAGGTCCAAAAGGTCTCGGCCACGGGGAATTGATTTCCCTGTCACCCAGATCGGGCAACACTTGCCATCCGAGAGGGACGAGGCCCACTCAATGTTCTCGCTCTTGGCGCCAGCCTCAGTCTTTATCGCGAGGAAGCGATCGTTACTGAGAGTGAACATCTTCACCTTAATTCCCTTCTCCGCAAGAAGCAGGACAATGGCTCGTCCTATCTTACTCGTCGAACCTGTAACCATCACGGGATCATCGGCTTCAAGCCCTCTTTTTTCTCTTAGAGCCATGACCTGTTCAAAGACCGTGGCAGCCGTAAGGGTGTCACCGTGGACAATTGGGACCTTGAGCTGACTACCAAGTTTCTCGACAATCCACTCCCCGCCACGAGTCAGACTCTCGTCTTTGATGAGGGCTCCAAGCCCTATCACCTCGACGAATTTCTGGGTTTCTAATACCGTTTTCAGAATCCGTTCCCGAATCCGATCCCGATACTGTGGGATGAAAAATTGCCAAGCGAAGTTGCGTAGAAGGACTGTCCGACCCCGCAACTTTTTACCAAAGGCGAAATCATCGACGACGTCGAACGATTTCTTGCCGATCATGTCCAAGAGCGCTGCGACCGTATAAATCGGCCACAACCAGCTCCAGTAGAAATGCTCGGCGGGGTGGGTATGGAGTCGACTGAAGAGGCACCACCTGAGGAGCCAGTTCCAGTCTTCCACGTAGTGAGCAATAAACGCAAAGCTTCGTGTCGTCATGGGACTTCTCCTTTTTAGGGGTATTCTTTAACCTCGTAACCATATAATAAGATCAATCGCTTGAAGATGGCAGATAATCCATCATTCTTACGAATCTGTCAATAGAATAGCTCATAATCTCTTACCTGTCAACGGTTAGAAGATTGATGCTTAAAATTTTAGGTCAATTAGAAATCGGCCCCTCTCCCTGTGGAAAGTGGCCGATTGTGCGGTCATTGCGTGTGGACTAGGTGTGAGCCTCAGCCCAGACCTCTTGAAGGCCATAGACAGGGCAAAGAATTGCTCCAAGAAAGAACGTCACGACTCCTCCTGTCCAGAAGGTCAACTCATCACGCCAACCGGTCCAAAACGAGCGGATTTCGACCAGATGCATCACAGCAATCCAGATCGAGAAGCCCAGCCCGAAGACGAGTGACAAGATGGCTGTGAGCAGGGTCTGTAGGGGGAATTCAATTCCCCAAAAATAGAGCTTCTTCATGGCGACTTAACTCCTGTTGTTGCAATTGTTGGGCCGTGGGCGCCATTGGATGGTTCCCCCGACGCTGAAGGTGTCGATGGTGATGCCGTATTTCTTGTACGAAAGACCACTCCCCGTGTTGCTTGATCCCCAAGCATGGGTCCAACCGAAGTTGAGACCCTTATAGCTGAGACCTGCGGCCAGATCCCAGCCCGCGACGTCTTGAGTCAGAGTGTCCAACCTCTTGTCAGGCACACCCTGTGAGAGCCAGCCAACTCCTCCGCGAACCATCCAGTCCTCATTGATTTTGTAGTTGGCTCCGGCGTGGATACCGAAGACATCGACAAATTCGGTGGGGAGAGGGTGAACAATACCCAAGTTACGGAACTTGAGCTCGAACGCGCGCGGGGTGTTGTTGTAATTCGCCCAGTAAGCGTCGCCGTCAAGTTGGATTCGGTCGGTAATTTGGTAACTCCCGGCCACCGTGACCGTCTGTGGGAACACGATATCCCGCAATTCGATGCGGTCCTTAATCGTGAACCCCAAAATATGGATCTTGGTGTGTCCCCAGATATCCGGGGCTATCGGGCTCACATACTGCAAGCCCAACCTCGTCCGGTCGTTAGGTGACCAGAACAAGCTCGCTGTTCCCCCAAAACCAATGCCCATGGCTTTGGTCTCAGTAAAGATCGGGAGCGGCGTACGGTCGAGGTCGAAGGCTGCGTTGTAGATGACCTGTGCCACCCCAACGACTGGTCCGAACGACAAGTGCAGTTTGTCGCTGAGTTTGATATCAGCGAGAAAGCTTGCGGTTGTGAGACCGACAAGGCTCTGTGTGTCGAACCCATACTGGTAGGGGTTGGCCTTGTAGGCCGAACCGAGCCGGAAGGGGTTGTCGACATTCAAGCCTACGGCGAGTTTATCGCTCACCTGCCACGCCGCGGTTGCCCACGGTAGCGGATGGTAAATTCCTCGCGATGCCTGCTTGTGTCCGAAGGCGTCCTCGACAGTAAACTTGGGCACGATAACTTCTGTGCCAAAATTCAGTTTGAGTTTCTCTTCCTTGTGGAGGTCAAAATACCCCCAAAGGTCCGAAGCCAGAAGCGAACCGTCGCTCTGGTCTCCTCCAAGTTGGGTCCCAGTGGAACGTCCACCGGGTGTTGGGCTGAAGGCGCCAGCCTGGGCCGACAGGGCCAAGGTCAGGCTGAACAGTACCACAAGTACCACTACCAACAAGTTCTTCATGAAGCGGTCTCCTCACTCCCTACTCAATTAAGAGTTGGGTTGTTGTTTTGAGCCTCAATTCCTTATTATTCCTAGTCTTTGACAAAGTTTTAATCCTCTTATGTTATATAACATTTACAAAAAATGTCAATGTTTTATAAGTTTATTTAATCCCCTCTTTTTTAGGGCGTTTAAACCCCTTAATTGTTTGCCATTTAGGCTTAGGTAATTTTATTACGAACTCGAATGGAAGAAGGAAGGTACTTTCTTTGATCTCAAACAGACGTGCGACGCTCGCAGGATTCCGATACTTAATGACATGGGGAAACTATAACAAATTTAAGAGATTTAATCCAAAAATAGAAACCGCCCGAAGAGCGAGCGGCTCTTCGGGCGGGATTTGCCAGGCTATCGCCGGCAAGAAGGGGGCTTCGGGGACGAGGGGGGCTGGGGCCGAGTGAAACGATCGCCGGTGGGGGAAGGATTCTTCTGTGTGCTTTCCTTCTTCTCTTCCTCCGACATCTGCGTTATCATCTTCCCCTTGCAGCCTCTGAGGTCAAAATCCGCCGCTTCAACCGGGACGTTCTTCCCCTTGAGCATCCCCTGTGGCTGGATCACCACATGGAAACACCCATTGAGATGGCGAACGAAGTTTATCGCCATACCGGTGAACCCGCTGGCCTTGTCGGTGACTATCGTCCCAAGGATCTCGAAGGGCACCTCTACCGCTTCGAAGTCCTTCGGCTTGACCTCCAGTCGTTGGTCGCAGACATAAAGCTTCTTGACCGGTTGTCCGTCCTCATCCAACCCGAGGGGCTGGAAGAAGTATTCAACTCTCCCTCCCATGTCGCAGGTCCAGTGCGTCACGGTCCCTTTCAGGCCTGATGCCAGATCTCGACATTCTGTCCCCAAAATGAGGACGCTAAAAGTCTTCATCTTTCTCTAGTCCTTCTCTCAATGAGCGTTATGAGCCGATCTGGCTCGGTTTTTCTACTTGAGATTATAAAGTATATTTAAATATTGTCAATATTAATTCGTTATCCCCTTTTAACTAAAAACACTCCCTTGTGTTAAAATAAATTGAATGAAAGCTAATTCAATTATTGTCTCTGGCTTAACTAAAAAATTCACTTACAAAGCGAAGAATGCTTCTCACGGCTGGATTAAGAATTTATTTGTCCCCGAAACCAAGGAGATAATCGCTGTTGATAACATCTCTTTCTCTATTAAGTCGGGCGAACGCGTAGCCTTCATTGGCCCCAATGGCGCGGGCAAGTCTACGACCATCAAGATGCTTACCGGGATTCTCTTCCCGACAGCTGGTACAATTAGTGTCTTAGGTCTTGACCCTACTAAAGATCGCAAGCAATTGGCCTATAAGATTGGCACTGTCTTTGGTCAGCGCTCGCAACTCTTTCCCAATCTACCTCTCACTGACTCATTAGAATTCTTTGGCGTGATGTATGACATCCCTGATGAGGAAATTAAAGTGCGTATTGCCGAATTGGTAAAACTCTTTGACCTCGGTGATTTTATCCGCCAACCAGTACGCAAGCTCTCACTGGGCCAACGCATGAGAGCCGAAGTGGCGGCATCTTTAATTCACAAACCTCAAATTATTCTTCTCGACGAACCAACCATTGGCTTGGATGTCGTCGCCAAAAAAGCTTTGCGTGATTTATTATTGAAAATTAACAAAGAAGAAAAAACTACTATCTTCTTAACTTCCCACGATGTCGGTGACATTGAGTCTCTGTGTGATCGCACTATTATTAATCATGGGCTGGTAATTAAAGATATCCCAACAACCGAACTGGCTAAGACTTTTGCTTATGAGAAATATATTGACCTCATTGCTAAAAATAAATTCACCGAATTCCCAGCCTTGCCAGAAGGCCTACGTTATCTCGCCAAAGATAAGGCTAAGATTACAGTTGTGGCCAACGTCAACCAAATGAATCTCCAAGATTCTCTGCGCCAATTACTGGGTCTCTTTGAGGTTGAGGATCTTGATGTCTATAACGCCGATCTTGAGACCGTGATTCGTCATATATATGAAAGAGACTCGACTGGCTATTAAAATTCTAAAAACTCTAACCAAGGATCGCTTGCAATATCCCGGGCGACTTATGGTGGACACACTCACGGTTATCTCACGGTGTGGAATTTTATTACTCCTATATTGGTATGTCTATAATCTGAAGGGCGGCCTCATCAACGGTACCAGCTTTGTTTTTGTTGCCTGGAGCATTTTCTTCTATTTTTCTTTCTCAACTCTTCGTCTCCGTGATATTGCTCGACAAATAATGGTAGATATTCAGAGTGGTAATGTCGAAGTCCTTTTTAGCAAACCCGTTTCTTATCTTTCTTATCGAGCTTGGTGGCAAATTGGCCTTGGTCTATATTCCTTTCTTGTTATCACGGCAGTTGCCGGTCTGGGTCTCTACTTGCTCATTGGTTTGCCGTTCACAATGACCTTGAGCCTTTTCCTCCCCACCCTTATTTTGACTTTCTTGTTTGCTGGAGCTTTGTCACTCCTAATCTATATCGCTGTGGGGCTTCTCGCCTTCTGGATTGAGGATGTGAACCCCGTCTTCTGGATCGTGGATAAAGCGATAATGATTCTAGGAGGGTCATATCTCCCGGTAGCGCTCTTTCCTCCTCTAATGTACAAAATGGCTCTCTACAGCCCATTTGGAGCCTCACAATTCGTCACTCACACCGTTAATGAGTCTTGGGCGAGTAATTGGTACCAACTCATTGGAATCCAAATTTTCTGGATTATTATAATTAGCATCGTTGTTTATTTTATGTTCGAGCAAGCGAAGAAAAAAGTTTCGGTAAATGGTGGTTAAAAATATGAAAAAAGAATTATATTTTGCTTTATACGCAATAAAAAAGAATATCCAGAGTAGTGCTGAGCTACGCACAAGCTTCTTGATGAACGTTGTTGGTATGGCGATCAACAACACTGCCTTCATCATCCTCTGGGTCTTCTTCGTCAAGTCGGTGGGGGTTATCGGCGGTTGGACAGCGGCGGATATTATCGGCTTGATGGGCTTCTCAACTATCTCCTATGGCATCGTTTTCTCAGTGGCCGGGGGCATTCGGCGTATTTCTGAATATACCCTATCCGGCGTCTTCGACCACTTCATGCTCTCGCCCAAGAATCTTCTGCTTCGCGTCGCCACCTCCTACTTTGGTGCTTCGGTTATCGGTGACTTTATCTTCGGGCTGGCCTGTCTTATCATCTACGCCATCCTGATTCAAGCTAGTCTCTTTCAGATTGCCTTAATTATTTTAATGATTCTCGCGACCTCGCTTGTTTTCTTGGCCGTAACCATAATGATTTACTCTTTAAGTTTCTTCTTTACTGAAGCAGAGAACGTCACTCGAGGCCTCTTCGAATTTTTCTTAACCCCATCACTCTTCCACGGTGGCGCCTTCCAAGGCGTGATGCGCTTTGTCTTTACTTTTATTGTTCCCTCACTTTTGCTCGGAGCGATACCAGTAGAAGCGGTGCGTGATGTGTCACTATCAAAAATAATCCTAACCATTGCCCTTGGCCTTATCTGGTTTGTTTTATCACTAAAACTTTTTAACTACGCCGTTAAGCGCTATGAGAGTTCGAATTTTATGACCTTTGGGAGTTAGAAATTAAATTTTCTCGTAGTGGACAGCGGAACCTTGTCCTTCACGTTTAAGTTTCCCATCTTTAACTAAAATATTAAGATATTTAGTGGCCGTGCCATGAGAGACGCGCAGAAGTTTCTCGACCATATCATTGGTCACTTGGGGCTTCTTGTCGAAGAGGGTCATTATACGATTGAGCTTCTTCTGACGAAGAGCCCGAAGAGCCGCCTGAGCCTTAGCTCGGAGCCAAGCCATGAAACCTTTAGACGGCCTCATGAGACTATAATCCTCAATTGTCTCAATCGCTGGAGTTACTACCGGCAGTGGTTTGGCTTCAGAAACAGTGACCGGCACTTCGGCTGGTTTCGTTTCAACTGGAGTGACAGGAACAGGGACAATGGGTTCTGGTACCGGGGCTGGGACAGGAACTGGCTCTTCTACCACCGGAACAGGAACAGATTCAGCTGGAGGAATGACAGGCTCAGGAATAGGAGCAGTCTCTGCTGGCGGGATTACTGGCTCTAGTGTCGGGGCAACTTGTTCGGGATTTGGGACGACTGGTTCAACCGGAGTCGGAGTACTAGGAGTTTCGATATTGTTTAAATCATCAGCCATAGTTTAAATACTAAACTTATTTTCTCTTATAACAGAGGATTGCGACGATTGCGCGAATTCAATTTTACTTCTTTGCGATTCTTCAGTTTATAGTCTTTAAGATTCTTTCTTAATTCAGCAGTATCGAGAATATGAAGTTCTAGTTTTTGACCGTCGTGAGTGACCTCTATCTTTAGCCCCATTAATCGAGCCGCCTTCTCGGTCAATTCTTTGACATCGGCAAAATGTTTCTCGGCCATGTCAGAGGAAGAGATATAGCCTTGATTAATCGGTGGGAAGAAGACGTTAATAATTTCCTTAATCTCATCCTCAATTCGATTCTTGAAAGTTATCACTTCAGCATCTGTCTCTGGTAAATCGGCAAGGGCTTCCGCATCTAAGTTGCTAGTTGTTGTGTATTGGCTCTTCGTCCCGCGGACTTCTCGGGTATTGAAGTCAAACCAGGTATGAGCAACTTTCTCACCGCTTAAGAATTTATCAATTTCGCGACGTGGATCAACCATGACCCAAGAATTATTCAGGTAAGCAACAGTATCCTTTCTTCTCCTCGCGGTATCAAAAAGTTGTCCAAATTCAACGTCCGCCCAGAATTCTCTGGTTCGATTACCCCCGACAGCGGCATAACTCGAGCCTCGCATAATAGTATTGCGCCCCTGAGTTCCTACCATGGCATACTTTTGTCTCATCGCGGCCTCCATAAATTGCCAGAATCTCATCACCGTGTGGAAGGCTGGATGCTTCTCGTAAATACTTGGATCAAGATCATAACGCCCAACCAAAGCATCAAGACTGGTGTTTTCAGGTTTGGACATCGCTCCGCGCACACTCTCAAGATAGAGTGGCGAAGAGAAGACCATGTCAGCATCGTTGGCAATGAGAAGTATGTCTTTACCATTAGCCCTTTCTTGGTGACGTTTAAGCCCAAGATCAAAAACTTTTTTCTTATACCAGCCAAGTTCAATTTTCCCATTAGTAATTTCTTCGGTATAAACTCGAACGGGTACCTCAGGGTGTTCTCGTTTGAAACGCTCAATCTCGTCAAGAGTTAGTTGAGGATCTTTGCCTGCTGGCCAGTTAACAAAGACAAGAATCTCAAACTTACTCTTGTCCCCATTCCAAATACTTTGGCCCTTCTTGTCCTGCTGAACACGGTAAGTCTCAAGCGTGCGGAAGATATTCTTATGTTCCTGGTGGCCAGCAACGGCAAGGCAAACTACGCCTTCAACATTCTTGCCCATTTTCTCAGGATTCTGTTGGTGAAGTGGTAAGAGTTCATTCTCGGCATAACCTGGATTGCGATTTTCCTGATCCTCAAAATACCAATCAACTTCTTCTTGTGGATTTAATTGAGCGTTAGGATTCTCCCTAATCCGAGGTGAAAAACTCTCTGTCCAACTCTCCGCCTCTGGTGGTTCACCATAGCCATAATAACCACCCGGGCCCACTGGTGGTCGAGGTACTCCATTTCTCATTCGCTCAAGCGGAGTACGCCCAAAGAGAGGCATCGGCATAAATGGTGTTACATAAGGCTCAGTGTCTGTCACTTGGAAAGAAGTCACCGGATTCTCAATAACAGTATTTGTAAAAGTTGTTATAGTTTGATCAGGTACAGGGACAGCTTCAACTCCGGCCCCAACATGGGTCGCTAAGATTTCATATTGCGGAGCGCCATCTGGTGCTAACCCAGCTTGGTGGGCCACCTCAGCAAATTTCCCGATGAAGGTTAGCTTGCCGTCAACGGTCTTAAAGAACATTTTGCCGATCGGACTCTCGGGATCAATAATGGCGTTGCCGTGGACATCAATAGGTACCTCAACCGCGTTCATCTGAGTGTCACGACTAAGCGAGAGAAGCATACTAAGCTTGCCGGCCTTAATTTCTTCTTGCGCTTGAATTGAGAGATCCTTGAAGGTCGAGCCATCGGGCGTCATCTTGGCCACATTGAAGGAGTAATGGCCATCGGCGGTAATACCGGTGCCATTTTGTCCACCCCAATGTAGGCGCAATTCATTTTTATCAAAGACAGTAGTGTTATTGTCATACCAGAACTTGCGATGAATCGGCTTGAAGAGTTCGGAGTGTTCATTGGCAAAGCCCTTGGTTGTCGTGGTCACTTCGTGCGACTCATTAATATAAGTAATGCTACGCCCAACATCCACGCCTTGTTGCTTCAGGATTTCTTCTGAGGCCTCTGTTAATTTACCATCGGCAAATTGAATTTTATCAGAAACAACTTCCCCGTCTTTAGTAAAGAGAAATTCACCAGGAGTTTTAGGATTCGGAGCAATCTCGACACCATCTGGCAGGGTGACCTTAGAGCCATCAGGGAGAACAGTGTCATGGAGTGTTCGGACGGGAACGTGTTCCCCGTCAATCCAACGTCTGAAGCCGTCTAAGGCTGTCACGCTCTCTGGCTTGTGGCCACCATTATTGCCAAGCCAATGTTCGAAGAGGCCCTCTTTGCTGTCACTAGCAAAAGCGCCTATCTCTTGAGCCACGCCACCAATAACGACGCCGGTAACAGCCGCCTTGAAGACAGCCTTAGCCACCTTCTTGCGACGCATCTTCTGGAAGACGCGATCTTTAGTGGTCATGCCCTCTGTCCCATTACGTAGGAAGTCGGACTGGGTATCAACGGCCGATGTATAGAATTCATCAAAGGGTCGCCCGTCAGGTGTAGAAAAATTACCACTTTGAGCGAGGTTTCTTAGCTTAACTTTAGCTTGAGCTCGTGCAATGTCTAGGTTCAAGCGCTCTTTCTCAACAGATTTGAAATCTGAGTAAGAAAGTAGATCAATCTTTTCCGTATCCGATAGTTTGATACGAGATTCGGCCATCGCCAATTCGTTCAGAGCATTCAGAAAGTCTGCGTCACTGGCGACATTGTCAGATAGATTGGTAATAGATTCAGTTAGGGCGCTAGCGGAAGCGGTTTTATAAATAGTTTCTTCCATTTCCATTCTTCGTTCCATGTTCAGGTCGAAATCCTTGCCTTTAGCTCGCTCACGTGAATGTTGTCGTCGCTCATCAGCCACCTTCACACTCTCACGCGCGCCGGCAATTGCGCCGCCCAATAAAGCGGAGGCACCGAGCGTCCCAATAGCAAAAACTTTGCTTCGGGCCAGTCTCTGCGAGAGACCAACAGTTAGGGAATAAGCGATCGCGACACCAGCCGAGATTGTAGACTCATTAACAAATTTGCCAAGCCTCGTGGATTGCAATTTGGCCGCAATGCGGTCGACAGTATTATATTTGGCCTCCGTTCTAACACCCAATTTGGCTTTACCTACAACAATCTCTACTTCTTGGTCAATGGCATCGAGGCTCTCACCATGTTCGTAAGCCAATTTGGATTGCCGAGCAATCTCCAAGAGATTATCGGTGTGGTTCACCGCTACGCGCAGTTGTTCGCCAGAGAGACCGGTAGCATCGGCCACGATACGATCGCGTTCAATTTTGAAAGCGGCTTCATTGATAATACCAGAGGCGTAATCACGAATGAGAATTCTTGTCTCAAGATTCAATCTCTGTCCTTCAGGTGTTGCGTCATCAAGAACTCTTTTTTCTTCGCCGGCCTCAGTGTGAATAGTTTCGTCATAATCAGTGGTAAAACGGTCAACGATATTGCCCATGGCCTCATTGTGGGCCGTGCGATTGGCGCCTTCACCTGTATATAAATTGCCCGAAAGAGAAATATCGCTCTTAGCTTTGGTAATTTCTTTCTGGCGATAATATTCTCTAAAGAGATTGTGCTTCCAAATTTTAGAGACAAAACCGCTAACACCGTGCAGATCTCCGGCGGCGGTCGTTAATTTCTCTTCAGCGATATCACGTGACTGCTCTTCGAGCGCGCTAGAGGTATCGACAATAGCAACACGCTTCTTTCTTGGGGCGGGTGTGGGATTAAATGTCTCCGTCATGTTGATAAATATTTTGGAGTTTAATTAAGGCTCCGGCCACCACCTCCTCCATATTAGGAATATTTGCTTGGCAAAACTTGCGAAGCTCTTCTTCATCACCAGCATCGAGCTTCTTCTCGAAATCTTCAAGCGCTGACTCCGGCATGCTGGCCAAGATCTCGGCATTCACTAAGTTCTCCGCTCTCTCAACAAGATCGGCTTTTAATTGCTCCATCACTTCGGCCGGCAAACCGGTGACCCCTTTTTCTTGTAAAAGTTTGTCGACGAAGGCTTCGATAGAATAGTCCATATTAAATTATGTTATTGATAATTAAATAAATTATTTAGGAAAGATTTGCTTAAGTTCTGCCTGATACTTCTGCATTACCTCCATGGTCACCTGCATTTGATCACCGCCTTGCTTAAGTTTGGTCTGAATCTCTTCGGCAATCTTCTGGAAGAGGGCTGGATTCTTCTCAATCACTTCCATCAGAGGTTCAATCTGTTCCTCCGGAACACCCTTACTCTTGAGCATCTTCTTAATGAAAAATTCTTTAAACATAATTACTGGATGATGATCTTAGGCAAGTAACCTTTGCGACGGAGTAAAATCCAGGCAATTATTACTAGAACAATAATGATAATGACCGGAGAAACGGGTGAATAAATCTTGACCAATTGCCACCAGCTAACCCAATTGATAGCGACATAACCATTAACGGTCTCGATGTTATCGGCAAACTGATCATCTTGTTTATTCACATTTGAGAGATTGCTGTTCTCGTTGGCGATTCGGGCATCTAAGTTCTTACTTTGAGCCGCGTAATTGCTATTCTCGGTGCTCAATTTCTGGTTTTGGATATTTTGTTGATTAAGCAGGTCACTTTTCTCGGTGGCACTTTGGGTATTAGCCAATTCGCTACGAAGGCGAGCAAGCTCAATATTTATAGCGTTAGCTTTCTGAGTATGGCTAGCCGTGAGGTCATCCTTCTGCTTCTGCAGACTCTCAAGCGAACTCACCACACGCACGGTTTGTTCTTCAATATTTTGCTTTTGACTCAATAGGTTCTGAGACGAGACACTCTCAGTATAAAGTTTGGCATAAGTCATACCTTCAATTTGGCTGCGCAGGTCTTCGAACTTGCTCTTGGCAACAACAAAACTAATGCTCCCACTTTTCTCGGAGCTATAGAAATTATCAATGCGCCCATCGGCACCCTTAATGGCATTGCGAACTTCTTTAATCATACTCGAAACATTCCTGGTTCGGAGAGTAGAAGAGTAGCTAGTCTTTAGAAATTCTCGAGTATCAGAAATTGTTGGGTTCTCTCTATTATAATAAGGCTCAATCATTTTGATCGAAGATTGACTCTCACCGAAGCCCATAGAAGGCGCTGAGGCAGAGCTTACGCCCATCATCTTATCGCGAGCAACAGAAAGTGACGATACAACAATAAGGCACAAGAAAATTAAAACTAAGACAATTATCGAAACGATAAAAAGCCTTCTTTTAGAGATAACAATTTCTTTCATAAAATTATGATATTAATTTATAAAATAGAACGCGACTTAGTCGTGAATAGACCTCCTAATATTACCATAATTTTATTAGGTTCTCAAAATAAAAAACACAGAAAAAGCCCACCACACACGGAGAGGGCAGACTTCTCTGCCATCCTCGTGGGGTGGGCTGGGCGCGTTATTCTTGCGGGGGCTCGGGGGCCGGAGGTTCTTCGGCCGGAGCCGGAGCGGGGGCTTCGGCGAACTCGACCTCCTCTTCAATCTCCTCGATGGGCTTCCCGTCGCGGAGATCGGCCAAGACGAACTTGCCGTTCGGCAGGAATAAGATGTGCTGCGTCTCGGTCAGGTACAGCGGCGTCTTCAACGCCAGGAACTCGCAGCGCTGAACGGCTGCGGCAATCTCCTCGGGGGAAATTGTTTGGGTCGGATCGGCCCATGACTGACCGCTCACATCCCGGTAGACCACCGAGAGAGCGACACCGCCGGCGGGGCAAGGGCCATCGGGAGCAGCGACAACGTGTGTCACGCAGGTGAGACCATTGACCTTCCTGACGTCCAAGGTGTTCTCTCCCTCGAGGCGCTCGAGGTAGATGAGGGAGATGCCGAAGCGAATGCGCTCGCCCTTCTCCGGGGTGTCCTCGATGACATAGGGAAGGGCAAAGTTGGGGAACCCGAAGTGCCGCTTGTTCGAGGCATGCCAGATTCCGAAGCCTTCTTCACCCATGACGGGCATCTCGGCGGCCCACCAGAGGTCGATGGAGACGAGTCCTTCGTCGCTGAGGGTTATGCTCTTGACCGGCCCGCGGAGGACAGTGTTCCCATTTCCCTGGAACTCGAAGTCCCCCTTGGGGTTGCGTTTGACGACTTCAGCCCAATCACGACTTGAACCATCAGGCATAGTGCTTGGATCTCCTTTTGTCCGCAATTATTTACAATTCCTATGGCTACTTATGTTCACCACGGAAGAACTTAATCTGAAACTATTACTAACACATTTTCTTTAATGTGTCTAGATAATTAATATTTTATAAAAACAGTAGAGCCCGGACACTTTCGCGCCGGGCTCTTGATACTCACAGGTTTTCGTCACTACCGCTTGGCCACTTTGCGTAGCGCTCCGATGGGCTGGACACCCTTCGCGATCAGATCTTTCCTGACCCACAGGGGCTTGATCCATACCGTTGCCGGAGCGTCGGGGTCCTTGCCATAACCCCAAGGGCGACGCCAGTGTCCGTTGCGAAGGTGTGGGCGCATCTCGTAACCCCCAGAGCGACAAGTTTCCTCGTCCTCGAGAGAGTGAGACTTGCGATGGAAGACGGTCGAGACGTTCAGGTCGAAGATGTCGGTCTGGTCCGTAACCGGCTTGCCCCGCTCGTTCGGCCAGGCGCGGTTCGTTCTCTTTGCCTCGTAATCATCCTTGCGGGAAGACTGAAGATAGAGATTCAAGCCGAAACAGAGGCGGAAGAGGACTTCCCGGTCTTCAACCGGAGTATCCTCGCCGAAGACCTGGGCCGTCATCATCTCGTTAAGCGGGATGTCGACCGGGCAGGTGAAGGCAAGGCCCGTGTAGGTAGCCTTGTTCAACTCGCCGATGCAAGGCGACGAATGTTGAACAAAACCCGCGGGGTTATTCCTCGCCAACCGTTCTATCCGCTTCTTCTTGTCCGCCGAAACCCTCTGATAAGTATCCATCTCACCCGAGTAAGACCGCATGACAATCTCGGTCAGACCGTCTTCGCCGGCCGGAAGGTAGCGAAAGACGATATAGTCATGGACCTTACCGCTCGGAGTTGTCACCGGCTCCTCCAACTTAATGGCAAAAACCAATGAGACGAACTTGACGTCGCGAGCCTTAAACTTCGGAAGGTCCGTAGCCAGGAGCATCTCGGCCAAGCTGGGAGAGAGCGAGTAAACTCGCCGAGAGTTTCTTACCCAGTCGGCAATATCCATCGCCGTGTAGAAAAGGATACTGGCCAGACCGGTGTCCTTCCCCAGTTCCTCCTTGAAGTACGTCCACAGCATGGCGAGGATAACATTCACGGCTGTCCAATCGCCATTCGTCAGAGCTTCGCGCAAGGCTCCGGGTTCGGGCAAGCAATTCGAGTCCTTCCCCTGGGTCTGCCAAATTTGGCGCAAGTACCAGAGAGAGTCCTCGTGTGCCTGCAGGGCCTTTTCCATTCGGTTGATGTCCTGAGATAGCACTTCACACCTCCTTCTTATTTGTGTGTTATGACGAAAATTATAAAAACGCTCTAGCAAACAGATGCCATAGCGTGAACTTAAACTCTAGCTGTATTATACTCTTTTTTTAGAGATATGTCAACAGAGATATTTGGTGGACCCTAGCGGGCTCGAACCGCTCACCTCCTGCTTGCAAAGCAGGCGCTCTACCAGATGAGCTAAGGGCCCTTGTTGATGACAAGAACAGCACTATTAAAGCATAAAATGGAGAAAAAGGGAAAATTTTACTGAGGTGAATTGAATTTCTCACCTTCGAAGCTGGCAAAGGATGTCCGCTCGGACATTTTTTTATCGACGATATAATTATTGATTAAGTATACTCCTAGAGCGATAACAAGGAAAATGAGAATACCGGTCACGGCCTTGAAGAATTTTTTATTAAGAAAAATAATTAGCTTGAAGAGAACAATAGCAAAGACTGTAATACCCAGGAATATCAAGATAACAATCGGTAGGGATTCTTTAGACTTAAGATCAGCGCTAGCTACCTGGTCAGTTGAGGCGCCAAGAACTTTATTACCTTTAGCATTCTTAGAAATATTAGAGGCGTAGAGACGAGAAATATTATCAGGAGCGGCGTCCGCCGGACGACCAAAGACTTGAGCGACAAAAGTTGTTGGCTTACCTTCGAAACTGCCGTTGGCAATACCAGTACCCACCTCAGTATAAGCACCTTTAACAATATTGGCGCGGTGAGTTGGAGAATTCATCCAGGCCTTGGTGACATCGGCCGATTCGGTGAAGTCGATAGCCAAGTTCTCGCCCGCATTCTCGTATTGATAACCCACTTTTTGAAACCAGTACCAAGGCTCCTTGCCCTCGGGGCTCACATGAGAGAAATAACCTTTCTCAGCCATGTCTTGGGCCTTGAGCTCGGCCACCTTGTTTAGAAGCGGATTAACAGTTAGGGCTGAGAGCTTCTCGGCCTGGCGATTCTCGTTGGTCAACTGATCTAAGACGGCTGGCAAAACTGCGGCAGTAAAACCTTTGTCCGAAATATTAAGAGTAGAGATAATGGGAAAAACTAAAAAGCCGAGTTCAATGACCAAGGCAATGAGCAGAGCTAAGCGGAGCTTCTTGTTCCCTAACATTCCGCTTATTATAACAAACTCAAAAAACTTCACAAAGGGAAAACAAGATGTCGAACATTAGGTTTTCGATATCTTAGTCTAAATTTGACGTAATAGGTCTTGTATGCTATAATTAAAAGGTATTGGGAGTTCTTTGTTACTTTATATATTGAGTTTCGGAGGACTCCTCTCAACCAGAGAAGGAAGAAGAACACAAATGGCAAGAGAACTTAGAGTGATCCGAACGGATCTGCCTCTTGAGGACATCCTCGATGGGGTCACGAAGGTAGTTGGTGCCACGACGACAACCTGGACAACCGAGAACATGACCAAGGTCATCGGGCGGAAGCATCTTCGCACCAAGGACCGACTCTCGTTCCAGTTCGTCGCGAACATGGTCGCCGGGGCCCCCAAGCCGGAGTTCCCCCGGGAGACCTACTTCGAGGTCGCCGTCTTCGTGCTTACGGGAACCGAGTGGTGTCTGGTCGAGGGGACATCCTTCGTCGTCCCCAACCTCGAGGCCGAGAATCTCATCGCCAGAAGGATGGCCATATACATCGAGAACTGCGATGTGAAGGTCACCGAGCCGGCGAACGAGACTACCCCGGCCTGATCGTCACGCTGACGACCAGCCGACGGAACTCCCCTGCTTCGCCAAGGCTACGCAGGGCAAGACTTTAGTTTGGGCGCCTTTTCCTCCGGGAGACGGCGCCCTTTGACTTGCCTCAATTTTCGTGCTAAAAAGAAATGGTAATCAGAGTTCTTTGTTATTCGAATTGTTGAGTTTCAAAGACTCTGTCTCAGGCAAAAACAGCGGAAAAAAAGGAGAAACCGTAACTATGCCCGAACAAGAACGTCTTGGATACGCCATTGTCGAACCTTCGGTCTTCGGCAATAGCCCTGTGGCCCTAGCGAAGGCCAAGAAAGGCCGGACCATCTGGACCCCGAGCGACTTCCGCGGAGATCTGCGCGGCATCAAGGGATTGCGGTCGACGAATGGCGTCGGCCTCATCTCGATGATCAGGGTTATCAAAGGGGATAAGATCTCCGATAACCCTGAAGTCTGCGCCCCCGACCGCTACGAGCTCGCCGTCTTTGTGAACGAGACGACCACGCGATTGATACTCGGCAGCCACCTCATCTTCGACACCCACGAAGCCCTGACCGAGGTCTACGAAGGGATTACCGGCTTCGTCGGGACCCACGACTTCGTCGTCAAGAATGTCCCCATCACGGAGACACTCTGGGCGCTCGAAGGGGTTATGAACGCCCCCTTCCCGAGTGTAGACTTCATCAGCCGGGAATGGATCCATGCCGACGAGAACACCGGCACCGCTGTCGCCTTGGTGAAGTGGCTAGAGCCCTGCGAAAAGAAGGTCTGGGCCTACGTGATAGTAGGCACTCCCACAGACTTCATCCTCTCGGTCCCCTTCACACCCGGTGACGACTTCGACATCGACGAGGTTTGTGAAGGGGACTCCGGGGTCACCATCCTTTGCCACGGTCAGGTCTGGGTCTACGGCGCCCAATTCTGGGGCAAGGCCAACGGCTTCAAGAAGGGCAAGAACGCCTTCACGCCCTACCCCCAGAAAACCGAGGACTGAAGAGACTCAACTCAGACGAACAAGCGCGTGCCCTCCCCCGAGGTCACGCGCTTTTGCTTTTATAAAATTATTAGAAATTTTTATTCTATTACTTGAGGCTGACTACAGAATTTGCAACGCTTGGCATCCTTAGGAATCTCACTGCGACAATCAGGACATTTCTTGGTGATAAAATCGGTTGGTCGGCCTTCGTGCGAGCGAGCAATGAGAATATTCATTGGTTTAACGACAAAGAAGAAGACTGAGCTAGCCACGAGGAGGAAGGAGATCAAGGCATTGATGAAGTGACCGTACATAAATTGGCTACCATTCAAGGTGAAGAATAGGCCACTAAAATCTGGGGCCTGAACAATCGCGGCGATGAGTGGAGTGAGTAAGTCGGAGACCAGAGCAGTGACAATGGTTCCAAACGAAGCGCCAATGACAACACCAACGGCCAGATCGACGACACTCCCACGAAGGAGAAATTGTTTAAATTCTTTTAACATAGTCTTTTAGTAAATTATTAATATACTTCACATTTTAACGAAGATTTGCTATATTATCAAACGAAGGGGCCATTAGCTCAATTGGTAGAGCGCTTCCATGGCATGGAAGAGGTAAGCGGTTCGATCCCGCTATGGTCCACAAAATAAGCTCCACCCCCTCTCTTTACAAATAAATAACTTAATGGTAGGCTAAGGTCCGCTGGCACCGTGTGCACTGACTGTCTACCCCCCCCACTTACCAACAGTTCCCCAACTGAAGGCGCGGTGCCAGCCCCCTTTTCCCCCTCGCGAGGACTCCCCATATGGCGGACTCCTCGCTTTCTTTTTTAATACAAAGTGCCCCGCCTAGCTAAGCTAGGTGGGGCACTTTTAGTTTCTATAATTTATCTCGCTACTCTCCTACCACAACTTCCAGAATGGTTTCTTCTTTGGAGTTGTTGTCGCCTTGGTTCCGGTGCCAACAATTTCGCCTGAATCAGAAACAGTTAGATTCGTAGGGACAAGCGGGACAGTGCCGACAGAGCTTGATTGAGTACTAGTGCCAAAGACAATCTCAATTGGAGGAACCTTAGACTCTGGGTGCTTCAACTCGTAGATAGCAATCTTAATGTGATTCAATCTTTTCTTGAAGACGCGAGCCTTCTTCTCCTCTGGAGTTAACTTGCGCTTTATTACCTTCTCTTTCACTGCTTTCTCAGTCGAAGTACCAAGAACTTGACCGGTACTTGTGGCCAAAGCAAAATTAACTTTCATAATAGAGGACCCGCCACGATGACTTGGGGTAACAACAGGAGGAACCGTCACAACTTTCTCGGTGATAATTACCAAGGAACTTGTGGTAGCAAAATTACCAGCGGCATCAGTGGCAGTCCAGGTAACAGTTGTCGTACCAACAGAAAATTCCTTAGGTGAATAATCTACCGTAGTAGAACTTGTGACATCAGTCGAAGTAGCCGAGGTCAAAGTTGGGGTAGTTGTCGCTCCGGTAGCCTCAAAGGTTTGGTCAACCGGGGCGGTGATAACAGGAGCGGTAGTATCAAGAGTCGTGGTAGCAAGAATCCCTGTACTTGTAGTAGCACCAGATGTATTAATAAATTTTACTCTTACATTTCTAAGGCCATCAGCCCCAGCTGATAAAGTCCAGGAAGTAGCTGTGGCATAAGGTTCTGGGGTAGAATAAGATCCGCCATTGGAAAATTCCATCCTTACAATAGATCCATCTGTCGTAGAAAGATTTAACGTCACATTGCGACTATTAACATAAGTGGCCCCATTATTGATAAGAATCGTCCCCGTTGGTTCAGGACCAACAACAGCGCTAGCAGAAAGGACAAAGGCAAACGAACAGGCAAAAAGGCTTAAGGTGGTTAATAATTTTTTACTCATAAATATCAAAATAATAAAACTAATAATTTTTTAATAATATAGACCTGTCCACTGAAAATAACGCACTGAGAATTAAAGTCAAGACGGTTTTGGGGCTCAAAAATAAGGTTTTTCTCGATTTCTAAGAGACAAAAACGTTTGTCCGATAGAAACAATTGAAAAATATGGCCTCTATTGTGCGAGATTGGATATCGCACAGTCTGGCAATCTGTGGATAACCCTGAACGAAGTGATGGAGCAGTGACCTTTTTATGGTCATAACCCTGAACGAAGTGATGGAGCAGTACTCGCTTTCTGGGTATAACCCTGCTAAGATAGCCCCTAGAAAGGAGGTGATTTAAGTGTTAAAACTTAACACCTGGTTCAAGAACATGATCGAAGGTTGGCTAGCGGCGGTGCTCTCGATGAACATCGTCGGAGTTGCCCGGGCGGTGGTCGCCTGGCCTCTCGAGCTATATTGCGGGTTATCGTTGTTAAACATGTGGGGCTTCCGTATCGTTAGCTTAGTTGTTGATGGTATCCTAGCTCTGCCGTTTTGGTTAGGACGAGAAGGGCTCTATCGCACCGGTCTCATAAACCGTGAGAATAGCCTACACCGCTTTACGCTCGATACAATCTCTTTCTCTATCAGCAAGAGTTTGTCCTACGTCTTCTGCTTGGGGTGGCTAACCAACTTGCAAGGGAGAACCTTCTGGTTGCTCGTCATCATTAACGTGTTCCTGCTGATCACCACTGGCGGTTTCAATTGTTGGCACATCGATGTGATGCGCAAACAATTACCAGATTTAACTCGTAAGCTCTTGGCTTGGAGATTGAGATTAACAAGGAGGTGGAGAAAACACAAAAACTAATGACCGGTTTCGCAGAGCGAAACCGGTCATTGCTTTTTAGTTCAAACTATTTTTTATTTATTCAAGACAAACATTGTGGCCTTGTTTAATATTCCATAAGGCACCAATCCATTTTTCTTTTGGTAAGCTTTTAGAGCCACTCTAGTTAGATTACCAAAGTAACCAGTTGTTGCTCCTTTATAAAATCCCTCAGTCCTTAATCTATCTTGCAATTCTTTAACCCCCACACTTCTTGCCCCAAGCTTAAGAACCTTAAGGAAACGGTAGGTTGAAGCCCCCAAGACTCGGCCCTCCGTCGTTGTGGCCACAGGTTTCAAAAACACAGTAGAAACTCCCCCTCCGCCACCAGATCTTGGAGGAGAAACTTCTGGAATAACAGGGATAGGTGTTACATTTACAGTTCTTGTTACGGGCAAAGAAATATTCCCTCCTTCATCTGTGACGCTATAAGTTAGAACGTAGGTTCCCGCGAGAACGGTGTCAACCAAACCCCCAACAATGACCCCCTCAGTGACATCTCCGTCGACATCATCAATAGCTGTTGTACCAGGATCAACGTAATTTTCTCCAACTCTCAGGTCAATGACCGAATTACCAAGCAGGGTGATAACAGGATTAAGATCTTGAACAATAATTTCGCGCCGTTTAGAACCCTCATTACCGTTAGAATCTTTAACTGAATAATCCATAAAATAAGACCCAGCAACAGCAGTGTCAACTGAACCGTTTTTTTTCAATTTCATCCATAGAGATCTCCCCATCAACATCATCAGTCGCCGTGGCGCCTAGTTCAACATAAGCTTGTTTCCGCGTAATAATTTGAGGATTATCACCAATTAGCTCAATAACGGGGGCAAAGGCATCAGAGACATTAACGATTCTCGTCGTCTGAGAAGAGTTTCCTGATAAGTCAGAGACATCATAAATAAGAGTATAAGAACCAGCCTTTAGCGTATCAACTGAGCCAGTAATGGAAATTCTCGCCGTAATCTCTCCATCGACAATGTCGGCGGCGGTCGCCCCCAGCTCAGTATAAGTATCACCTCCAGTGATATCAATACTGCTATCCCCATTCAAAATAAGGGTTGGGGCTTTTGTGTCAACAACGATGATATTAAATGATGTTGAAGACGCTGAATTCCCCTCACTGTCTGTGGCAAGACAATAAACCGTTGTTGTCCCCAAAGGGAAAAAATCTCCTGAAGCGGGCAAACAATTGGCCCCAAAACTTTCGTCAAGATCATCAACGACCATTGGGTTCGGGTAAAAAATGCTTGCCCCTCCCTCACTATCAGCTTCAAAAGTTTCGTCGCTATGGAAACTAATAACAGGGAAGAGTTCCTCGGCTAATACGTGGGTCAGTCCAAATGGAAACATTAGGGCAAAGAAAATGAGTGTAAAAATAATTCTCTTCATAAAAATTTCTAATGCTTGTTCATAGCTAAGCTAATGATATGGTCCAAGAAGTGCTCATAGGAAATACCAGCGGACTTAAGAGCCTTAGGGATCAATGACTCCTCTGTCATCCCTGGCAGGGTATTAACCTCCAGAATATAAATACCACGAGGTGAGATAATAAAATCTGAGCGAGAATAATGACGAAGACCAAGCACCTTATGAATCTCGGTCGCTAGTCTCTCCAACTCGGCTTTCTCTTCTTTGGTAAAACGTCCAGGGCAAAGCTCAGCGGTCTCACCACTATACTTGGCCTCATAATTCCAAACACCAGCCCCAGCCGGGTGAACAATCTCAATTGGCATCAAAGCGTAGTGATCCTGATCACGGAAGGCCTCCACAACGCCACAGGTGGCCTCTTTGCCCCTGATATACTCTTCGATAATTACCCGGTCACTAATACCAAAACAGGCTTCTAGAGCTTGCACTAATTCAGGAAAAGTCTTAGCCAGATATAGACCAACAGATGAGCCACTCCCCGCCGGCTTTACAATCCAAGGTGGAGCAATCTTTTGGAAGGCGTCGTAGGCCACCGCTTCGGCATCCGTCTGATAATCACGTTTGATGACCACGCCATTGGGCACTTTGAAGCCCGCTTGTTTGAAAATTTCCTTGGCCTTATGCTTATCCATCCCTAAGGCCGAAGCAACTGCTCCTGAGCCAGTATAAGGTGATTGAACCGCCTCCAATATCTGCTGAACTTGGCCATCTTCACCAAATTCACCGTGGAGAGCATTAAAGACGACATCGACACTACGGATAGCGTGCTCAGGAGTAACCTCCTTGCCTCCTAAGTGCCAGGTGCCATCACGAGTAATGAGAATATCCACCGGTTGATATTTATCCCCCGATAGATTTTTAATTACACTAGCACCAGTTTTAAGTGACACTTCATATTCGTGCCCTATCCCACCGCGCAAGATACCAACTCGAATAAGTGCCATTGGTTATTTTAGAATATCCTTAATTTTGAGAACCACGTCGTCTAGAGTGAAATTGGCTTTAACTAAGAAGTCGATTGCCCCCAATTTGCGAGCTTTCTCAATATCCTCAGTCTGACCAAGGTTAGAAAAGACAATGACCGGAATATTCTTGGTTTTCTCATCAGCCTTAATTGAAGTAAGAACATCGAAGCCATCTTTGCCCCCAGGCAAGAGCAAGTCTAAGAAAACAAGGTCAGGAGCCGCTTCGGGAATGCCAGTAATAGCGCTTGGCCCATCGACGGCCACCACGACCTCATAACCCTCGCCCTCAAGCTTCTTGGCGTTGAGTGAACGTAAAAATTCGTCGTCCTCAACTATGTAAATCTTCTTTTTACCGTCTGCCATATTATTGTTATTAAAATTGCTAATTAATTGCTTAGTTTAAGCTATATAAGAATATTATACTTTCTTCTGATGTAAAGGTAAAGTGAAGAAAAAGGTGGTACCGTCGCCAGGATGGCTCTCAAACCAAACAACTCCCCCATGCTTCTCGATAATGTCATGGGCGATAAAGAGGCCCAGACCTGAACCATCAGGCTCCTTCTTGATCGCGTTGGCGGCCCGGAAGAACTTGTGAAAGATTTTACCAGAATCCTCGGGTGAAATACCAATACCGGAATCAATAACTGAAATTTCTAGTGCCGGGACAGCGCTATTGAGCTTAGAGTCAGATAAACGAACAGTGACCTTGCCCCCATCTGGCGTATATTTGATAGCGTTATCAATGAGATTCTCTAAGACCATCCGAATTTTATCATCATCAACCTCGACCAGTGGTACACCCTTATCAGGCTTCTCGATGATCAGGCTTATTTTCTTACTTATTGCTTGATTATTAAATTCGAAGAAGACATCCTCGAGCAACTTAAGAATGTCCAGCGCTTTGAATTGGTAATCATCTTTGTCTGTATTAATAGAGTCAACCTTCAGTAAGTCATTAACAATTGAGATAACCCGGTTGATACTCTCGAGACCCTTGTTTAAGAATTTCTTTTGTTCTTCATCTACCACGCCAAGGTCACCCTTAGCCGCCATATCAAGCGTCCATTTAACGGCCGCCAACGGTGTGCGAAGTTGATGAGTGGTAACTGAGATGAATTTTGATTTAGCCTGTTCGAGCGAAGCCAAATGAGTGTTGGCCATCGTTAGCTCAAGCTCCTTAGCGTAAAGTTGTCGATTTGTATCTTCTAAAGTTTTGTTAACTTTTTCTAATTTGGCAATCTGGTCAGTTTTGAAATTGGCTTCTTCAATAAGAAGACTGACTCGACTATGACGACTCTGCCAATAGTAACCAAGGCAATAAGCCAAGACAAAAAATATGACAAAGACGATCATAAAACCGGGTTCGGTAATAAATGCAAAAGACAGCGCTGGTAGCATGCCTTTATTTTACCATAACTAGATTATTTGACGCATCTTTTTGCGGTGATAACTTATCGCGAAACGATGAGCTTCAGCGTTGACTTCAACAATCGCTCGATGATAGTCATGGATGATGTGTTGATCGCCGATTAATTTGCTCGCTTTATGCTTGGCATCTTTAGTAACGCCAACAATCGCGACTGAGGAGAGAAAAACTTCCTTTGCCACATTAACTTGCACCTGATTGCCATCCACCACCACAATATCTGGCATTCCCCACTCCGGATGATTAAAACGGCGCTCAAGAATCTCCCGAAGGTTCGCTGGATCATCGGCCTGATTGGCCTTAGGGCCTCTTAATTCAAATTTCTTGTATTCACTTTTATCCAACTCTCCATCTTGCCAGACTGTCATCGCTCCAACTGTCTTCTTACCACTTAAGTGGGCAATGTCATAGGCTTCGATTCTAATTGAAGAGGGGCGAGCTCCTCGAGGAAAGTCCTTGGGCTCACTTAAGGACTCTCCTCTTCCCGCTCGTCCACTATTTTTCAGTAGCGACACATCTCGAATATGATTAAGAGCAAAAATCTGATCCCTAATCTTCCCTGCTTTTTCAAATTCTTGTTTCTTGGCCAGAACTTTCATTTCCCGCTCAAGATTTTTTATAATTTCTTGCTTCTTGCCGGAGAAAAGTAATTTTATATTGCGAACAATTTTTCGATATTCAGTTTTAGAAATTTCACCAGTACAAACACCTGGACAAAGTCTAATTTGTCTATTAAAGCAAGCTTTGCAAGCTACGCGAGAAACGGCCTCGGGTTCACTTGAGGTCCCATCTCTCTTCGCCTTGCAAGGCTCACACCTATCACGATAAGGAAAAATCTTTCTTATAATCTTCAGCGCTTCTTTAATTTCTGTTGCATAAGGAAAAGGCCCAAATTTTTCGAGATTGGATATCGAAAAATAAGGAGATTTTGGATTCTGCAACTCTCGCCCGCGGACAGGAAGAATGCGAGGGAAATCTTCGTCAGTAATAACCACATACCAATAACTCTTATCATCTTTTTCTCTCGAGTTATATTTAGGTTGATATTTCTTAATTAATTCAGTTTCTAAAAGCAGTGCTTCGAGAACCGAGTCAGTTTCTTGCCATTCAACTTTATTTGCCAGAGCAAGCATCTGGGTGATCTTGGGGCCCCTAGTTTCGCCAAGGTCACCAGCAAAATAACTCCGCACCCGATCTTTAAGCGAAGTCGCTTTACCGATATAGAGGAGGTTCTTCCCTTTAAAAAACCTATAAACTCCAGGCTTATCGGGCAACTTATATTTTTTTAGGTCTTGACTAATCATTTTGTCTATTCTACAATACTAATCAGAGAAACTCAATGGGAGTTTCGTTTTGCAGGTTATAACCGAAATTTCGAAGTGTCGAGGAGAGGTATTATGCTTTTTGATCGCGAGGCCCTTCTTAGAATGGCCGACGAAGCGGACAGAGAAGACGGGATTTCTTCTGGTCCAGGCAAAGGCAATTATCCGACCAATGGGCGTAACTGTGGCCGAGCGATAAGCTCAAAAGTAGCCAACAGTGCCCCGTTTGTTCTAGACGAGGCCGACCGGCATCTGGATAGCCAGGCGCGAAGCCGTCATGTAATGACGACGAGCCGGATAAGGGTCGGAGGAAGTCGAAGGGAGTACTGATGACGTTTTTTGCTCGGCGAGGTCGAGCTAGCCATCAACAGAGACGGTGAACTGTTGGGTGAAGAGAGCACCTCCCGGCGACCGAAAGGAAGCCGGGGTTATTTTTTTCGCTGTTGCAACGCGCGCTTGAGATACTTGGCAGTATATGAACCCGGGGCATAAGCCACCTCTTCAGGTGTGCCCTTAGCCACCACTTGCCCGCCACCATTCCCTCCTTCGGGACCCATATCAATAATATAGTCAGAAGATTTAATTACTTCCATGTTGTGTTCAATCACGACAACAGTATTCCCCTTCTCCACCAATTTTTGCAAAATTTCATTTAAATTTTTTACATCCTCATAGTGCAAACCAACGGTCGGCTCATCTAAGATGTAAATAGTTCGTTGAGTAAATGGTCGATAAAGTTCAGATGAAATTTTTACCCGCTGAGCCTCACCCCCAGAGAGAGTGGTCGCTGATTGTCCAAGTTCAAGATAACCCAAGCCAACTTCATTAAGAGTCTTAAGGCGGTCATAGATAGCCGGGATATCGTTGAAGAATTCTAAGGCTTCCTCAATGGTCATGTGCAAGACATCATAGATATTCTTTTTCTTATACAAGACCTCTAGCGTATCTTTCTCATAACGTTTACCCATACAGACATCACAAGGAACAAAGATCGTTGGCAAGAAATGCATCTCGACAGCGACTTCGCCATTACCCTGACAAGCCTCACAACGGCCACCAGCGACATTAAAAGAGAAACGTGAAGCTTTCCACCCGCGGGCCTTGGCCAGCGCCGTAGAAGCAAATAATTCACGAATAAAAGTAAAAGAACCAGTATAAGTAGCTGGATTAGAGCGCGGAGTACGGCCAATTGCGGATTGATCAATCATGACAACACGTCCAACATACTCCGAACCAGAAAATTCAGAACAATTATACAATTCATTGGTGCGATAACGACGTTCGAGGCGTCCCTGCAAGTTCTTGTGCAAGATTTCATAAATAAAAGAAGATTTTCCCGAACCCGAGACCCCAGTAATAGCTACCATTTTGCCAAGGGGAACATCGACATTGAGATTCTTGATATTGAAGATGTTGCCGCCACGAATACGGAGGGTACCTTTATCATTAGTACGTCTTTTCTCAGGTAGGGGAATTTCTCGATCCCCTCTCAAATAATCAACGGTTAGAGAATTATAATCATTCTTCTTTGAGGTTAAGAGTTTCTCGGTCTCCCCCGCGACAACCACATGGCCACCATGGATACCCGCACCGGGGCCAATATCAACAAGATAATCTGAAGCGAAGATAGTATCTTCATCATGTTCAACAACCACAATCGTGTTGCCGAGGTCACGAAGTTCAACTAAGGTTTTAATCAATTTGTCATTATCACGAGCGTGGAGACCAATAGTTGGCTCATCAAGCACATAGAGAGTCCCCACCAAACGAGAGCCAAGTTGTGAGGCGAGACGAATACGTTGAGCCTCACCACCAGAGAGAGTGTCAGCCCGACGATTGAGCTCAATATAATCTAGTCCAACATCAAGCAAGAACTTGAGACGAGACTCAACCTCATTCAGAAGAACTTCAGAAATTGCCTTGTCTTTAGGAGAGAGTTTAAGTTTAGTAAAAAAATCATTGCTCTCTCTGATGGACATACCGGTAACATTAACGATGTTTTTGCCACCAATGCGCACCTCTAAGGCTTCTTTGCGCAAACGAGCACCCTCACATTCGGGACAAAGTTCTTCCCCAAACATATGTTTAGTCCCCAGGCCATGACAAGCGGGACAAGCACCATAAGGAGAGTTAAAAGAGAAAAGGCGAGGCTCAATCTCCGGGAAAGAAAAACCGTCGTTAGGACAAGCAAATTTCGAAGATAAAAGAAAAGTCTCAGCTCCAATAGAAACTTTAACCAGCCCCTCAGCTTCCTTAAGCGCCCGCTCCACACCTTCGGTTAAACGCTCATTAGCTGAATCTGTTTTAGCTTCAGCCACAACTGAGGCCAGGGTACTCTCTTTTTTATTTTTTTCTTTACCCTTAACTTTAGTTCGGGTTACTACCGCGCCATGGTTGTTGAGATCAGCTAAAGGTATCTCGTCAATCACAACATCAATATCATGCTTCTTGGTTTTAGTCAGAATAATGCGCTCACGCAACTTGTAGCGCTTACCATCCACCAAAACTTCAGAATAGCCCTTATCAATTAGGTCATAAAGAAGTTGGTAGTACTCACCCTTGCGACCACGGACAACTGGGGCCAAGAGAGTGACCGCCCCAGGCTTGGAATCCTTTATTTTTTCTTTAATAAAATTAACAATCTCTTCATGAGAAAGTTTCTCAATGCGCGTCCCGCACACTGGACAATGAGGCTGACCAATGCGCGCAAACAAAACTCTTAAGTAGTCATAGATCTCAGTAATAGTGGCAACAGTAGACCGTGGATTGTGTGAACGTGACTTCTGATCGATGGAGATAGCGGGAGAAAGGCCAGTAATTTCGTCCACGTCCGGTTTAGGTAATTGTTTTAAAAATTGTCGGGCATAGGCTGAGAGAGACTCAACATAACGACGCTGGCCTTCAGCAAAGATTGTATCAAAGGCTAAACTCGATTTGCCCGAACCCGAGAGACCAGTAAAAACCACGAGCTTATTCCTCGGGATCTCTAAACTAATATTCTTGAGGTTGTGCGTTCGTGCCCCTCTAATTTTTATCTTGTTTTCTTCCATAGATACACAATTAACGGCCCTGTGGTTTGTCCATAGGGTAATGGTGCAATTATAACACACCCGTCAATAAACAGAAAGGCCCACCGCGATGGACCCCTGCTAGGGCCATTACTTCGCGGCGGGCGCTATTCGACAAATAGTATGGATGCTAAGAACAAGAACCGGCTGCTTATGCTTACCTTTTCCCCTCATCTCACGTTTTGTCTCACGATCCAGAGACAAGAGTTCACTGAGATCTCCCGCCATGAGGTCAGGATTGTCCAACCAGTTCGACATGGCCAGAACTACACCCCACAACATGTTAGGAGCATAGCCCTTAATCCGGGTTTCAAAGAAATCATCAACCCTAATCACTGTCCCTTTGGGGCATGGGGTCACAGACAATTCCTTTAAGAATAGGCTCATAAGGCTCACGACACACCTCCTCTCTAAACTCAAGCTTCTTTAGGCTTGGCGGTTGGGAACAGACAAGGGACACTTTTCTGCCCAGACAATAATATATTTACTTGATCTCGTCAAGCTTAAGCAATAAACCCACCGGCTTGGAGTTGCCAGAGTTTGGCATAGATAGTGCCCTCGCGAGCAGAGAGATCATCATGGGTTCCCTCTTCAACAACTTGGCCATTATCAACAACAATAATCCTATCCATCTGACGAATGGTTGAGAGACGATGGGCAATGACGATGACGGTTTTATCTTTCATTAAGTTCTCCAGGGCCTCTTGGATCAAATGCTCGGATTCTGAATCAAGTGAGGAAGTGGCTTCATCTAAAACTAAAATTGGGGCATTGCGAAGAATAGCGCGAGCAATAGCAACACGCTGACGTTCACCACCAGAGAGTTTGATCCCTCGTTCGCCCACATAAGTATCATATCCCTGTTCCTGAGCACTAATAAATTCGTGACAATGGGCCGCCTTAGAGGCCGCAATAATTTCTTTGTCTGTCGCCCCGGGTTTACCATAAGCAATATTCTCTTTAAGAGTACGATGGAAGAGCATTGGGTCTTGTGGGACAAGGCTCACATTCTTCCACAAACTCTCTTGGGTCACCTTAGAGATATCTTGGTTATCAATCTTAATAGTGCCCGAATTAAGATCATGCATGCGGAAAATTAATTTAATAACTGTAGTTTTGCCCGCACCCGATGGCCCGATAATCGCTAGGCGCTCTCTTGGAGTAATTGCAAGATTGAAGTTGTCTAAGATTTTGCGGTTCTCGATATAATTAAAACCAACATCTTTGAATTCAATGGCTCCGCTCTTAACTTTAAGTTCTTTGGCTCCAGGAATATCTTGGATCTCAGACGGGGTCTCCAAGATCTCGGTCATCTCTTCGGCATCAGACAAATTCTGGTAAGTCATACGAAGAATATTCCCAAAATTCCAAATTTGGCCCATCAGGGTACTAATATAAGATTGAATCAAAACAAAAGTTCCAAAACTAAAATTACCATTATTCCACAAGAAAACAGCGTAAAACATTACACCGAGCTCCAGACAAATCATAAGCACCGCCTGAATTGAATCGAAGAAGGCCCCAATATCCCAAGCAAAACGTCGCGACTTGCGCAGGTCATCATTAACGCCCGAATAGTCGTCTACTTCTCGTTGGTAACCATTGAACAGCTTAACATTGGAATTATTGGTGATAGTATCGGCCAAGATTCCCGTGCTCTTGGTCTCTAATTCATTGCGCTTAATGTCATATTTAATTTTAAACTTTATGAAGATAATATTAACAGTGACAAAAAAGACTAGCCAAACGACAATACCTACCCCAAGCCAAATATTAATATTTGTGAGGACGATAAAGATAAAGACGATGCCCACCAAGAGAGGCATAATGTTCCAGACGAAACGATCAGTGATACCTTCAAAAGCATTCACAAACCACTTGACCTTCTTAGTCAGAGACCCGACAAAATTGTTATTAAAGAAAGAGAAGGAGTGACGATGTAACTCGGCAAAACACATATCGTTGAGCTCGGCCATCACCTTAGACTCAAAATAATTCGCGACAAAATTATTGAGCCGACGGAAGAACCAAACAGTCACCTGAATCGCCGCCACCGTAAAAAGAATGCGTAATAAAGAATCAAAAACAATTGTTTTGTCTCCTCCTGAAGTAAGAAGGTCAAAGAATTTTTTATAGTAGAGAGGCTTAACGAGGTCGAGAGCCGAGGCAATAAACATGGATAAAAGCATAGCAAAGCCGGACGGCTTATGTTTGGCCGACGCTCTAAAATAATAACCTAAAGTCTTTTTTGTGTTAGTTTTTACCATAAATGCAAAAAGAGCCTCGCGGCGTTTTTTAATTATACCACATTTTTAATAAACAAAAGAAAAAGCCCTCGACCGCTAGGCGGGAGGGCTGGGAAGAGCGGAGGGGCAGAGCACGCAATCGTGTTGCCCCAGCGGAAGGAGAAACGCCACATACAATGGCATCCGAATAGGTTATCATCTAATTACTTACCTGTCAAGCCCCCACACCAAGTGCCCTTATTTCATCACGCAAAATAGCCGCCGTTTCGAAATCGAGGTTCTTAACGGCTTCGGTCATCTGCTTATTCTTTTCCTTGAGAATTTTCTTAATATTCCCGCCAAACATATGTGAATCAATCGCCAATAACTCCCCGACCGCCTTATTGCGCTCATTAGCGATTGAGTCGGTAATGTCGTGGATACTCTTCAAGACCGACTGTGGTGTAATATTATGCTTCTTGTTATAAGCAATCTGGATAGCCCGACGACGATTAGTCTCATCAATGGCCCGCTTCATGGAGCCAGTGACAATGTCAGCATAGAGGATAACGCGCCCCGCGAGGTTACGAGCCGCACGGCCAATAGTCTGAACAAGGGCTACTTCAGAACGCAAGAAGCCTTCTTTGTCAGCATCAAGAATCCCGATAAAAGAAACTTCGGGAAGATCCAGGCCTTCGCGCAACAAGTTCACCCCGACGATACAATCAAAAGTCCCACGACGAAACTCGGTCAGAATCTTGATGCGCTCCATCGTCTTAACGTCACTGTGAATATATTCAGACTTCACGCCCTCATTCTTGAGGTACTCAGCCAAGTCCTCAGCCATCTTCTTGGTAAGAGTAGTGGCAATGACACGGTGACCATTCCTTATTTCTTTCTGAGATTCTTTAATAAAATCCTTCACCTGTCCTTCATAAGTTTTACCCGAAATGATGGGGCGAATCTCAATTTCTGGGTCAATAAGACCGGTCGGACGGATAATTTGTTCAATTATTCCTTCCTTGCCACTTTTTTCTAATTCATAGTCCGCTGGTGTAGCACTAGTATAAACGACTTGATTGACTCGTTCTTCGAACTCCGGGAAGCGTAGGGGGCGATTGTCGAGGGCTGAGGGTAAGCGGAAACCGTATTCAACAAGATTCTTCTTGCGACTCTCATCGCCAGCAAACATCCCACGAATCTGGGGCACCGCCACGTGTGACTCATCAATAATAGTTAAAAAGTCAGCTGAACCATCTTCATTGTGAGGAAAATAATCTAAGAGAGTTGCCGGGGCCTCCCCCTTGGCTCGGCCAGTGAGATGGCGCGAATAATTCTCAATCCCATTGCAATAACCAACCTCTTTAATCATGGCGAGATCATAATTGGTGCGACGTTTAAGACGTTCGACCTCAAGAGGTTTGCCTTCTTTCTCTAATTCTTTAAGCCTCTCATCGAGCTCGGCTTTAATAGATTTGATAGCCCTATTTCTGTCATCCTCGGTAGTAATAAAATGTTTGGCTGGATAAAGATAAGTTTCGTTTGGTGTACTAATAATGCGACGAGAAATGGAGTCAACAATGAGAATTTCTTCAATAATATCTCCGTTCATTTTTAAATTCACAATCTCGCGACTGCCAGGCAACATTATCTCCACCGAATTACCAATAGCCCGGAAAGTACCAGGCGTAAGGTCGGCATTGGTGCGCTCAAAATAAACACTAATTAATTTCTCGATAATCTCTTGACGGGTGTACTTATCACCAACGAGCAAACGCAAAAAGCTCTTGGCATATTCCTCTGGCGAGCCAAGTCCATAAATACAAGAGACAGAGGCGACAATAATTACATCCTTGCGAGTAAGTAAGGCCTCAGTGGAGGCATGACGGAGACGCTCAATCTCTTCATTGATGCTGGCGTCCTTCTCAATGTAAGTGTCAGAGTGCGCAATATAAGCCTCTGGTTGGTAATAATCATAGTAAGAGACAAAATAATGGACGGCATGGTCAGGAAAGAAATCACGATATTCTTGGGCCAATTGTGCGGCCAAGGTCTTGTTGTGAGCAATCACCAAGGTCGGCTTATTATAAGCCTCAATGATATTGGCCATGGTAAAGGTCTTGCCTGAGCCCGTCACACCCAAGAGGGTCTGATGCTTCAGCCCTTTCGCGAGCCCCGCCACCAGTTCCTTAATTGCTTTAGGTTGGTCCCCCGCCGGCTCAAATTTAGATTGTAATTTAAAAATCTTGCTTGACATAAGTTTATATATGTTATCACAAATTTCACTTAAAACAAAACTGCGGCGCTCTCCTTCTGGAGAACGCCGCGAGTGTCATTGGTGGCCGGGGAATTTCAAACCCCCAGCCTTTCGTTCTTGAGAACCAAGTTGATTTTGTCCCGCAACGCGGCGACAAGGATCTTGTACTCTTCGGCCGAGAGGATCCCCTGCTTGAAGAGGATCTCATGGAGGTCGAAGATCCTTGTGGGATCAGACAGGTTGACCTCTTCTCCGCAGAAGGTGGGGACCAGCGAGACCGGATCGAGCTTCCTCGGTGCCGGGGCCTTCATCCGCTTGGGGACGGCCTTCTTCTTGGGTTTCTTGGGTGCTGCCACTTTCTTCTTGGCAACGGGTTTCTTCTTGGACGCGACAGCCTTCCCCCGCTTCGAGGTTCCAGCTTTCTTCTTGCGCTTCCCGAAGGGAACGAACATGTCTCCCATAAGGATATTCCTTTCCTCCGTTAGGAGTGTCGGTTACATTCTGCCCTCTAATATGTCATTCCTAATTTGTTCTGTCAAACAAAAACCGCCCCGTGGCTCACCTTACAGCGAGCGACGGGGCGAAGAAGGCACGAAGGCCTTAGTGAAGCTTGGCCGCCTCGGCGGCCGGGAAGCTGGCAATCTCGCTCGTAACGATCAGCCGACCGTCACGAGAACGATTCGCATGGAAGAAAGTATACGAACCGTCTCGGTGGAGTTGACCGGCCGCCAATTCGCGGTTGAAGGTTGTCTCGTGGATAAAGAAAGCCGGGTTGGTCTCCCGTGTGGTGTAAAACAAAACACCGACAGCGATGATAACCACGACCATGACCAACGTTGGCCACTTCTCAAACAGATATCCTTTTACGTTCACAGCCTTGTCCTCCGGTTTCTCGCAAAAGCGAGGAGTTTAATCACAAGCTACATTCTGCCCTCTAAAATATCTTGTCTGATCTGTTCTGTCAAATGGATTAAGAAGTAGAGATTGTGAACCGAGGCTAAAGTTCCGGCCAACATTTCTTTAGCGCGGAAGAGGTGGGCAAGATAAGCACGAGTATAATGTTGGCAAGTATAACAACCGCAACCCTCTTCAATCGGAGTGAAATCTTCGCGATATTGGGCATTCAAGATATTAAGTCTACCTCCCTTCACCATCAAAGTACCGTTTCTAGCCATACGAGTGGGAGTAACACAATCAAAAGTGTCGGCCCCATTCTTAATCCCCTCCAAAATATCTTCCGGTTCACCAATGCCAAGCAAGTGACGAGGTTTGTTTTCGGGAAGTATTGCCGAGACCCAACCAACAGCGGTCCCCATATCTTCTTTATCAAATGAGCCACCAATGCCAAAGCCATCGAAGTCCATGCCACCAATAACCCTGGCTGACTCTTCACGCAAATCTTGATGCCGGCCGCCTTGAACAATACCAAATAAAGCTTGCTCGCCTGCTTTTATTTTTTTGTGTTCATCGAGACTTCTTTTTGCCCAACGATGAGTTCGTTCCATTGCCTGCTTCTGATAATCATAATCAGCCGACGGCGAAGTGCATTCATCAAAAGCGAAGATAATATCCGCGCCTAAGTTATGTTGAATCTGCATCGAACGCTCCGGAGTGAAGCGATGAAGGGAACCATCAATGTGCGATTTGAAAGTGACACCATCTTCATCTATCTTGGCTAACTTCACAGTAACGTCATCTTCTTTAGCTAGTTCTTCAATCTTCTGTACACCTTCTTTAGCAAATTTAGATACTCCCCCTTCACCAAAAGCCGCACCAAGCGAGAAAACTTGGAAGCCGCCGGAGTCGGTCATCATTGGTCCCTGCCAATTCATAAATTTGTGGAGGCCACCAGCCTTGGCGACCAGATCATCACCGGGTTGAAGATATAAATGATAAGTATTAGCGAGCACGACTTGGGCGCCAAGCGAATTCACCATCTCAGGAGTCAAAGCCTTAACCGTCGCCTTAGTTCCCACCGTCACAAAAGCTGGGGTTTTAATCTCCCCGTGTGGCGTCGTAATAACCCCAGCCCGCCCTAAGCGCCCAGGAATCTTCTTCTCAATTTTAAAGCCAAATTCTTTCACAAGGGTATCTTAGCAATAAGCTAGACACAAGACAATATTCGTGTATAAATGAAGCCAGAAAGAAACCTTTGCCCTTTGGCAAAAAGGAGACGATATTATGAAAGACATTGTCGCCGCAAGGCATTGTGCCTATGACGGAGATCCAGAGTTGAAGACCGATCGCTTGAGTGAATACGGCCGAGAGCAGGCTTGGGCTCTGGCCGAGGAGCTCAAGGAAGTCGTGGGAGAATACCCCGTGACCATTGTCAGCTCCACGGCCAATCGGGCTGTGGAGACGGCCCAGATCTTGGAGGAAGTTCTCCACGCCAAACTGGAGACGTCCGACGTCCTCAACCAAGATGTCACGCGTCATTTCAACTATGGGAGGGTCAAGGAGATTCTCGACGCCAAGGAAAAAGAAGGGGCGGTGATACTCATTCTTGTCACCCACAAGCCATTCGCCAAGAGTATTGCCACTTACTTCTGGCGAATGACGGCTTTCTCCACGGTCGAGGATATCCAAGATCTAGACCTTGAGCCAGGTCAAGCGATAGTGATGGCCAATGGTCAGCAGACCAAAATTCTCAGACCCCCAATCTGAGAGCAACGAGACGAACACTGCCCCGGACCTTCCACAGGTCCGGGGCATGCTTTTTTATTCCGAAACAGAAAACCCGCCTTCGACCGAGGCAAGACTTTCTGCCCAACCTGGTTCAAGACGAGTTACGGTTCCCATCTAAAGGAATCCGTGATTTCACCCCTTCTCTTCTCATCAGAGGTTTCAGGGGGGACGGAAGGCGACAAGGCCTCAACGATTCGATGGAAGCCTGAGGTCACCCAATTCCACAAAAGAGCCAGCAGAAACGCGAGGGAATCCATAAATCACCTCCTGCCTTTCAAAAGGCTGTTGTCTAGATAAACTTTATACCTTTAGAGAAATAATGCCAAGGGGTTACTTGATCAAATTTATTGGCTGGCCAGCAATATATCCCTTAATGTTATCAAGGGTTGTATTTAAGATGCGCTGAAGAGCCTCCCAAGTATTGAAAGCGTTGTGGGGAGTGATAATAACGTTAGGCATATCAATAAGTGCATGACCAGCCAAAATAACTTTAAGGTCGTGCTCACCGGGATGCCCTCCAACCAAGAAATTAAGTTCGTCTTTGATCACACCTTCTTCTTCCAAGACATCGAGTCCGGCGCCAGCTAAGTGACCCTCCTTGAGGCTCTTTAGTAAGGCTTCAGTCTCAACGAGCGCCCCACGAGCCGTGTTGATGAGATAAGCACCCTTCTTCATTTTAGAAAGAACGTCCGCATTAATTAAGTGGTGGTTTTCTGGCATATAAGGAACATGAAGAGTAACAATATCTGCTTGTGCCAAGACCTCCTCAAATGGCAAATATTTATAATTCATCTTCGTCGCGTAAGCCCCATCAGGGAATTTATCGTAAGCGATAATATTCATGTTGAAACCAGTCGCAATTTCAATCACGTTCTTGCCAATTTTACCGGTACCAACGACACCCAAGGTCTTACCCTTGAGATCAAAACCTCGTAGCCCATCTAAACTGAAGCTCCCAGTCTCTTTAATACGTTCACTGCTCTCACCCACCTTGCGCGACAGATTAAGCATTAAAGCAAAAGTGTATTCGGCCACAGTATCTTCACCATAAGAAGGAACTGTCGCCACCGCCACGCCGTGAGACTTACAAGCAGCGATATCGATATGATCGAAGCCGGTTGAACGCGTAGTAATCAACTTGAGTTTAGGTAAACGAGAGAGGACCCCTTCATTGATCACCGAGTTAACAAAAATTGAGATGACCTCGGCACTGGTGTCAAAAGGAATCTTGGCTTCGTCTAAAACACCATCAACAATCTCGACTTCACCAGACAGAGATTCTTTTTTGATGTGCTCCTTCTCCCAATCTTCTAATTCAAAAAATTGTATTTTTGCCATACTATTTTATTGAGGATATTTTTTCTCCGCGGCTTCAATGATAGACAGGGTTTTGATAACGGAATCTGGCGAGAGGGAGATGCTCCCAATACCGGCCTTCACTAAGAAATCGGCAAATTCTGGATAATCAGACGGGGCTTGGCCACAAATACCAATATATTTATTACGGTCACGACACGCCTTGATAGCCACTTCAATCATTTTCTTTACAGCTGGGTGGTTCTCGTTAGCAATATGGTTGATAAGGTTCGAGTCACGGTCAAGACCAAGAGTGAGTTGAGCAAGATCGTTAGAACCAATCGACATACCGTCGAAGACATCTAAGAATTCATTGGCCTCCACCACGTTCGAAGGAATCTCACACATCACATAGACCTTAAGCGATGGGTCAGCCTTGCGGTCCAAGCCCGCTTCTTCCATAATCGCAATTACTTGTTTGGCTTCTTCAACGGTACGGCAAAAAGGAATCATTGGCACAATATTAGAGAGCCCCATCTCGGTGCGCACTTTATACATAGCACGACATTCAAGGGCAAAGGCGCGACGGAATTTAGGATCATAGTAACGAGAAGCACCACGCCAACCAATCATTGGGTTTTCTTCAACTGGCTCATACATGTCTCCTCCAATTAGAGTGCTGTATTCGTTAGTTTTGAAATCAGAAAAACGTAAGATAACTTCACCAGGATAGAAGGTCGAGGCAATAGTAGCAATACCTTCAGCCAGCTCACCAACATAGTAATCAGCTTTGTTGGCGTACTCTACTGTTAATTCGTCAATCGCTTTAACGGCTTTCTTAGCGCGAGGATCTTTACTCGTCTTTAGAGTTTTATAATCAAGCAGAGCGTTGGGGTGAACTTTAATATAAGAGCTAATGATGAATTCCAAGCGTCCCAAGCCGACACCCGAGACCGGAAGATAGAAATTACGGAAAGCTTCTTCAGGTGAACCAATATTCAACATGACTTTAGTCCTCGTCTTTGGCAAGTGATCTAAGTGGTGCTCCTTTTTCTCGAACAAAATTTTGCCATCGTAAACAACACCTTCTTTACCAGACGAGCAATCAACGGTGACAAGCTGACCATTTTTTAATTTCTTGGTCGCGTTGCCAGTACCAACGATACAAGGAACACCGAGCTCTCGTGAGACAATGGCAGCATGACTAGTTCTCCCACCTTTCTCGGTGATAATAGCCGAAGCAATCTTCATGATCGGTTCCCAGTCAGGATCGGTAATCTCAGTAACCAAAATTTCACCTTCTTTAAAGGTGCTCATCTGCTTGGCATCACGAATGATACGAACGCGGCCAGAAGCAATTTTGGCACCAACAGCAGTACCCTTAATTAATTCGACACCTTTCTCTTTAATAACATATTCCTCATAAACATCCTTGTTCTGATCAGCGTGGATAGTCTCAGGACGGGCCTGAACAATGAATAATTCGCCAGTCTTACCGTCACGGGCCCACTCCATATCCATAGGTTGGTATTTGCCTCGCTTCTTAGAGAAATATTTCTCAATCGTCACACCCCAGATAGCAAGCTTGGCCACTTCGTCGTCCTTGAGGCAGAATTTATTAACATCAGCTTTAGGCACATTAACTTTCTTAGTCCCTCTCTTGTCGTAAATCAATTTAACATCTTTCTTACCAAGAGTCTTCGAGAGAATAGCGTTATAACCACGCTCAAGCGATGGTTTGAAGACATAGAATTCATCGGGGGTGACACGACCTAAGACAATAAATTCACCTAAGCCATAAGCGCCATTGATGACAACGACTTTATCAAAACCAGTCTCCGTATCAATAGAGAACATCACACCGGAGCTACCAATATCACTACGAACCATTTTCTGAATACCAACCGAAAGCAAGACATCAAACATCGAGAAGCCTTTATCAACACGGTAAGAAATAGCGCGGTTAGTAAAGAGCGAAGCCATACACTTGCGCACGGCGAGCATTAGCTCTTTATCACTATTGATATTCAAAAAGGTTTCCTGCTGACCAGCAAAAGAAGCACCGGGAAGGTCTTCAGCCGTAGCCGAAGAACGCACAGCCACATCGACAGCCTTAAGATGATAGGTCCCAGAGAGCTTATGATAGGCCTCAACAATCTCGGACTTAAGCTCATCAGGCAACTCTTCTTTAATAATCATTTCGCGAACCATTGCCCCACGTTTCTGCAAATCTTTAATATTATGAGTGTTGAGATCAGTTAGAACCTCTTTAATTCTTTGTTTAAGTCCAGTCTTCTCGAGGAAATAAGCGTAAGCATAAGCGGTAATAGCAAAACCATTAGGGATATTAACACCAAGAGGTACAAGATTATTAAACATTTCACCAAGAGCGGCATTCTTACCGCCAACAAGTGGGATATCACTAATTGCTAATTCATTGAACCAAAGGATAAACGCTTTGTTCTTTTCTACTTTTTCCATATATTATTTTTAATCAAACTTATATGGCTTTATTGTATCACTTTCCTCCTTTGGCAACAAAAACCCTTATCCACCGATAATTTTAGCCACTCGGAAGCGGCCAAATTGGTCTTTTTTAAATTCCCAAGACTTATACCCCTTTTGTTTTAAAAGATCTTCGATGGCTTTTTTCTGGCCATAGCCAAATTCTAGGTAAATTTTACCATTAGGATTCAGGTGACCTTTTGCTTCTTTAAAAAATTTCTTAATAATCAAGAGGCCGTCTGCCCCCGCCCAAAGAGCCTCCTTGGGTTCCCAGTTTTTAACAGACTTTTGCACTTTAGATTTCTTGGTTGGGATATAAGGAGGATTAGCAAAAATGATGTCGAATTTACCGAGCCCTTTAAAAAGATCTGATTGAATGACTTTCCCTCTAAGTTTATTGAGTTTCAAATTTTTCTTAATCTGCTTTATACATTTTTCTTCTTTATCAGCAAAGGTCATCTTCAGCTCAGGACAATGATTCAAAACAGCTAGGCCAATGCAACCAGAGCCAGCAAAAATATCGAGAGCCCTAATTCCAAAGGACTTTCCTTGAGAGGGCCCCAAAGGAGAGTCCTTGGGAATTTCTTTAATTGCCTCCCCCACCCAAAATTCCGTTTCTTCCCTTGGAATTAACGGCTTCTCACTCAAATCAATTTTACAACCCAAAAATTCCTTCCACCCAATGATATAATCAATTGGTTCGCCTTTTCCCAGCCTAGCGAAGTCCGACTTCAGGTGAGCCCGAAGTCGGACTTCGCTAGGCTCATCTGGATACTTATCTTTCTTAATCCATTCAATTTCTTTTTTAAAATCTTTTTTCATTTTCCCTAACTTACCACAAAACCATAATTAATTATAGAAAAAACAATCCCCCGGCGCGTTCGCGCGCCGGGGGGGGCAAGAAATGACAGGGGGCTTACAAATCCCAGAAATCACTGTTCACAATGTCACGGAGTCCAAGCTCTTCGCATGCGAGGGGAAAGCCCCAACCCTCAACCGTCTCCTTCAGGGACTGCTTTTGAATCCTGAGGTTTGACAGTGAGCAGCCAATTTTCCTGGCTTCCTCTTTGGCCCAGGCGACCTTGGCCGACTTCACCATATCCTCAACACCCGTAACAGTCAGGTCAAAGTCTTCCAGTGTAAAGCCAAGTTCAGAAACCCGGCTAACGACGGCCCGACCAAGACCATCAAACGTGGGGGTGAACATCCCGAGTTTCCCTCGCCTGAGGGCCTCAATGGTACAGGTAACCTTGGCTCGGTTCCCCGAATCCAAAAGCCAGGCTGAGAACTTCTCCCGGTCGATGATTCCCCAAGCCTTCGGAAGCTTAAGCCCCTGCTCAAGCCAACGGTGAAAATTCACCGCTTCGCCACGCGAAACAGTGGCCCCAGAGAGGAAGAGAGCCGGCATGTCAGCCATTCGCCGGAGTCGATCTTTCCGAATCTTCCACTGATCCAATTTTTGGGAAGTCAACCCAGCGAGGCGTGCGCTGACAAGGCAGCAGGCCAGAATAAGAATCCAGACAACCCAGTGAGTACCAAGAAACATGACAAAGTCTCCTTCTCGCTCTCTCGAGCTCGTTTTGGTTTGACAGACAAAGATTCCACCCACATTTATACTTATTTAAGTAATAATTGTCAATTATTGAGAACTATAAAAATTTGCTATAATCTAATCTAGTTTAGTAAAAATTATAAGCTTAACTCGCAAATTTAATGGAAAAAAATTATTATCTCATCGCTCTCGTTCTGGTCGTCTTAGTGATACTTGCTGGCGCTTGGCTCTATAAGGCTGACCGAGACACAACAGAAAGTTTAACTGCGACCTCAACAATCATCGGCAATCTTGCCTCAACAAGTCAACAGCAAGCCAGTGTTATCCAAGCGGGAGCCCCAATTAATAACCTTAATAATAAAAAAATGACAAATATCGTTACTCTAGAAACATCAATGGGAGAAATCCAGTTTGAAACTTATAATAATGATGCTCCTAATACCGTCGCTAACTTCGTTAAGCTGGCTAAGGAAAAATATTATGATGGCCTCATTTTCCACCGTGTGATCTCGGGCTTTATGATCCAAGGAGGAGATCCAAATTGTACCAAGGGTGGAGCTTGTGGTTCTGGTGGCCCCGGCTATCAATTTGCCGATGAACTTAATCCAGAGACCGCCTCTTACAAAGCTGGCTATCAGAAAGGAGTAGTCGCCATGGCTAACGCCGGTCCCAACACTAACGGTTCACAATTCTTCATCATGTTAGAAAATAATCCCCTCCCTAACGCTTACACCATCTTTGGAAAAGTAATTAAGGGGCAAGATGTAGTTGATGCTATCGGCAAAGTCAAAACTGCTCCCGGTGACAAACCAATTGAGAATGTTGTTATCAAGAGTGTGACAGTTTCAGAAAAATAATTAGAAAATTAAATATAAAAAATCGAAACCCCCGACGGCACACTGCCTCATCGGGGGTCTTCTTTAGTAGCAAGGCAACGTCCCATCTAGCGGACGTGCCTCCCCTTCTTCGCGTTGTTCAGCTCACCACGCACGCCGCGCTGCTGAACGTCTGCTCGATGCCGCCCACGAATGTCATGCCGTCAAACTTCGCCGTCATTGCCGTCTTCATAGAGCCTGGATCCTCCAGTTTGCTGCCGGGTTGAGCGTCTTGGCCCAACCAACATTTCGTCGGACCGCACGCATGTGCAATCTAATTAAATAGTACCACCAACTAAAAAAGTGGCAATGACAAAAAGTGGAAAACTTGGCAAGCGAAAACCGGCACAGCCTTTTGAAAATGTCTGGCCGGGATACACGAGGAGAAAAAATCACCAGCAAGCTTCTAAAAAGTCCTCGGATCTCCTCAATCTACGATTTCGGCCAGACATTTTTATAAGCTTCTAGTGATTTTTTTAGACCCCAGGTTTGAAAGTTGTGCGCTTATTGCGAGAACGTTCGGTCTCGGTCAAAATCGATTTGCGTAAGCGAACAGACTTGGGCGTAACCTCAAGATATTCATCCTCCGCCATAACTTCAAGCCCACGTTCAATAGTAAGAATAAAAGGTGGAGCCAACATAACCTTATCGTCAGTACCAGCCGCCCGCATATTAGTAAGTTGTTTCCCCTTAATCGGATTAACGGGCATTTCCTCACCTTTAGAGGTATTACCAATCACTTGTCCTTCATAAACTTCATCACCAGGGGAAATATAAAGAGTCCCCCGGGTTTGCAAGTTGTCGAGAGCATAGGCTAAGACCTTACCAGTGATCATTGAGATCATTGAGCCATACTGGGTTTTTTTAATCTCCCCCGCATAAGTCCTAAAGCCAACAACCCGAGAAGACATGATCCCTTCACCCCTAGTATCGACGATAAATTGGTTGCGATAACCGAGGAGACCTCTTGTTGGTCCTTCGAAAGTAAGACGGACGGTATTGCCATGACCGGTCGGCTTGAGATTCATCATGACAGCGCCACGATTACCCAAACGTTCAATAACCGCACCTTGGTGCTCAGAGGGAACATCGATGGTGACTTCTTCGAACGGTTCAACTTTAACACCGTGAATTTCTTTGATAATGACCTGAGGTTGAGAGACTGACATCTCATAATTCTCACGACGCATATTCTCAAGTAAAATAGAAATATGTAATTCACCTCGGCCAAAAACCTTAAACTTATCGCCGCCAGAAAAATCAACCTTGAGGCCAACGTTAACTTCAAGTTCTCGCTCTAGACGATCACGAATTTGTCGACTGGTGACATATTTCCCTTCACGACCACCAAAAGGTGAATCGTTAACCATGAAATTAAGAGCAATGGTTGGTTCGTCGACAGAGATAGCCGGAAGCGGCTCGCTCGCCGGGTCAAGACAAATGGTCTCACCGATATAAATGTTGGGAATACCCGCAATGATAACAATGTCTCCGGCCATGGCTTCGGTTACTTCTTCTCGTTCAAGACCACGGAAGGTGAAGATCTTGGTAATCTTGCCCGTGTAGTCGGGAGTATCTAATTTTTTTATTAAAACAGTCTCACCAGTTTTTACCTTACCTTCATAGACACGACAAATGGCCAAACGTCCAAGGTAATTATCATAGGCCAAGTTAAAGGGTTGTGCCCGGAAAGGGATATTAATATTAGTCTCAGCTGGGGGAATCTTGGAGAGAACTGTATCGAGCAAAGGGGTAATATCCTTACTCTCATCCTCCAACTTCAATTTCGCGATACCATCACGCCCAATGGCATAAACAGCAGTAAAATTAAGTTGTTCATCACTAGCACCTAAGTCCATGAAGAGTTCAAGGACTTCCTCTTCGGCGCGGTGAGGATCAGAAGCAGGTTTATCAATTTTGTTAATAACCACAATTGGTTTAAGGCCGAGTTCAAGAGATTTCTTGAGAACAAAGCGAGTCTGGGGCATTGGACCCTCTTGAGCGTCCACAACAAGGACCACATCATCGATAGAACGCAAAACACGCTCAACCTCTGAACCGAAGTCGGCATGCCCTGGGGTATCAACAATGTTGATTTTGGTATCTTTATAGAAAAGTGAGGCATTCTTAGAGTAAATAGTGATGCCGCGCTCTTGCTCCAGGGCATTAGAGTCCATACTAAAGCCCTCGGCGACCATTCCTGTCTGACGCAAAAGGGCGTCGGTCAATTTGGTCTTGCCGTGGTCAACGTGAGCAATAATAGCGATATTTCGTATTTCCATAAAAAATTTCTCCTTTCGGAGATCGTGTTATTGAGTATACCACAACATCTTCTCTCCCGCCAGGCCTCGGGCTCTCTTGAGGCCTGGCGGGGGTATTTAGCAAATTACGTTGCTATTGATTCGCCATTAGTCTATAATTTACGGATTATAAGTTCCCAATAATTTTAATAAAATGGACGACGAAGAAAAGAAGTGCGTTTGTGCCGAAGACTGTGGCTGCAAATGTAATGTTTGTGGCGACGGCTGCTGCGAGCAGACCAAGGTCAACGCTAGCACCGATGCCGACGCTGAGGTTGCCGACGAAGAGGAAGCTGTCTAGCCTTCTCTCACAAAAAAAGAACCCGAGGTTTATCCCGGGTTCTTTTTTTTGTTTTTTGCGAATAAACGTGATTACTTTTGGAAAGCTGCTTTGAGATCGGCCAGCGCCTTGTCATAAGCAGTTTTGAAGTCCTTCTCAGCTTTATCAACAGCTGTCTTACGAGCCTCAGTTGCAGTCTTAAGAACATCAGCTTTCTTATCTAAGGTTTTGACAGTTTCGGCAAATTTTTGTCGAGCGGCCTTGATTCCATCGTTAACAGTCTTGCGAATAGTCTGATTCGAGACATTGGCGGAACAATCAGCCTTGGCCTTAACCAAGATAGAATCGATAGACGCCCTAAGTGTTGTCTGGGCCGCCTGAACAGCGGTCTTCCTTGTTCCTAAAGTTTGATCAACACTAGCTCGGTAAGCCTTAACAGCCGCGTCAACAGCGACCCGACGGGCTTCTGTCGTCGAAGCTAAGGTTGCCCGGAAAGTAGCGATCGCCGCTTTCTGCTCGGTCGTGCTAGCTCGGGCTTCTAACTTAGAAAAGCGATTATCACGGTTCTCGTCCACCTTAGCTCTCACCCCGAGACGTCGTTCATCAGCATTGAGACGGTTCTCACTAATTTTCTGTGATTGCTCGTCCTTTCTCATCTGGAATTTACTAAGCTGATCGGCTAATTTTTTATTCTGGTTTTCTAGCTTTGTCACTAAGTTTGTGCAGATGTTAGCACCAACTGTCTTAATTTTTTCACCCTTAGGCGTAGTTGTCGCTAAAGAAACAGCAGGGAAAATCAGACCGAGAAGTAATGCGACAGAAAGAATTTTGACACTATTTTTATATTTCATCTTGATATGTTTGATTAATCTCACCTACTAATGTGCTCTCATTAGCCAAAGTGGTGGCATCGACATCGCCAACGGCTAAGAGAGTGGCCTCTTCAGATTGTTCTTCTTCAAAAGAAGCTAGTAAACTATCGATATCGCCAGTAGCGCTGTCCTCAAAATTTGAAGACTCCACCTGGCTAAAACTGCTACCTTCGGTGGCAACAGTGGCACTGTCATCACTTGGAGCCGCCAGTTTGAAATAGGCTGCTCCCCCCGCCAATAAAGCAATAACGACAACGGAGACCAGAACTTTCATGGTGTTACTCATATAATAATAAAATGGGCTAATAATATTGACCTCTTGATTATTATAACGCACAGGAGACTCTTCTGTGACAGGCAACTCCCTTAATACGCGTTCCAAACTAGTCTCGCTCGGCTTAGCCGAAAGAGACTGTTCTTGGAACAATTTTATGATTCCTTTATTTTTTTCTTCTTCAATTTCCATATTTTTCTAATTTTTGGCTCATCGCCCTTAGGGCTCGAACTATAATTTGTCTAATCGCCTCTTCTTTTTTATCTAAAATCTCCGCAATCTCTCTTGTCGATAATTCATTAAGATACTTAAGAGTGAGAACTTCTCTTTGAACCACAGTGAGAGCACTCAACCCAATCTCCAATATCTTCTCGGCTTCTCTTGCTAGAGCCAGTCTATCGGTCGAAGCCTCTGGATCAGGGAGGACCTCAAGATAATTTTCGGACAGCCTCTCAGGAGCGATCTTACGCCAGTGGTCGATCAAACAATTGCGTGCGATGGTATAGAAATAAGCAAGAGGGGAACTAGCACTGACCATATAATTGTTAAGAGACCGGTAACCCTTAAGAAAGACGTCTTGGGTTAAATCTTCGGCCAAATTCTTGTCCCCCGTCCGCCCATATAGATAACGGAAGATGGGTGTATAAAATTGTTCATAAATAACGGCAAAAGGCTCCTTATCTCCGGCCTTAGCCTTAACAATAAGCTCTTTTAATTCGTCTATAGTGTACTCTCTAGCCATAATAACGTTCTAAGAGGCTCTCTGTGACAAGGCAGACAAAACTAACCTCCTTAAGCGGCCTTCTTTCTCTTCGTTCTTTTTTTGGAAATAAACCTTTTCTCTTCTTCTAGCCTCTCTCTCCGAGCGAGGCTCTGAGGACAATCGCTTCGTCCACAATCGGCTCCAATATCGCACTGAGGGCAATAATAATCCAAAGGAATTGACTCGGATAAAACAGGCTCAGGTAAAACAGGCGGGGCAGCCTCCTCTCGGTCAAAAGGCAAGTCCATCTGATCATCAAAATTTGAAATGCTTTCTCTCATCTTTCTATTTTACCATATTGAAAAATAAGTCAAAAGAAGTCTTTTTTGCTGCGGGACTTGGAATCGAACCAAGATACTGAGCTTCAAAGGCTCATGTCCTACCTTTAGACGATCCCGCAATGTCTTTATATTAAACACAATTTTCCGACTTTTCGCAATAATAAACAAAATAGCCACCGGCGCGACGAAGCGCACCGGTGACCCTTACCCGTTTTCTCACCCCGAGACGAATTCATGGCGCTGAAGCAAAGCGCCTCTCAATCTCCGCTACGAGGCCGTTGGCATGCCGATCCCACTCGGCCTTGTCAACATAAACCCCAGCATATGATTTGACCTGCCGGGTCCTCCAGACACAGCCCCTACGAAAGTGCTGGGCGTTCCTTCGGCGATTCGGGTTCTCGGCTTTTGTGTAGCAGCCGCCCAAACCACGCTCGTTTAAGAAAAACTTCATCCCGGGAGGCAAGTCCCAGAATCGAATAAAGAGAAGAGTCATCGTCGAGGCTCTCCTCTTGGGAACGAATCGAAACCACATGGGAAGTCTCCTTTCGCCCATTGTTCAAACCCTAAGACCAGTCTGAACAAACTTTACCCCAAAATTTTAATTACAGCAAGTTATCTTTTATCTACTTACCTTTTTTATATAAACCAAACTGAGCAACAACCACCCAGGACATAATTGCCCCTAAGGTCATAGGAATAATTAAGACAAGATCTTTTTGAGAGAAACCGTATATACTCCAGAAGGTGTAGGAGACGGCGAGAATTGAAAAGTAAAAGAAAGACAGACCCTCCATTGTCTTCCTTTTATGGTTCTTTCTAACTTGCGACGTTAGCCCCAGGCCAGTAACAACAAGGGAAAGGATAACGGTAATTATTTTAATTGCGGTCATGATTTTAATTAAATTTTGTTTTATTTTCTAAAATTGAAATAGGTTCAGAACGATTTTCCTGGTGTAATTCTAGTTCTCGATATTTTTCTTTTATTTCAGCTAATTCAGAAAGACTTGGCAAATGTTCTTTGTCTATAGCATAGCGGGTAGAAGCTTCTCCAAATATTTTTTGAAACATCTCTAGGTATGGAGAGTCGGCAGGTGTCCCCCATTCAATAAATTCTTCGTCAAGACCTTCGTCTCGAGATGGATGGATAGTGGCAAGGTTCAAACTAACAACTACAGGCTGTCCAAATCTTCGTTGCCAATCTTTAATCCTATCCAATTGTTCGACTCGGGTTTCCTGATTTTCCCCAAGGCCCAAAAGAACAGCCGCTCCACAATTAATCCCAGCCTCCTGCAGGAAAAACATGGCCTGCTCATTTTTATCGGTCCAGCCAGAATCTTTTTCAAGATTCTTGGACATTTGTTTAGCAATTTCGTTGTCGCCGGTTTCTATCCCCAGAAAAACGTAGGACAAGCCAAACTCTTTAAGAACTAAAATTGCTTCCTGGATTTCTGGATCTAGAATTTGATCAATAGTAAATTGACCACCAAAACTAATCTTAAAACTTTCAGCTCTCATCAAATCGGCAAGACGATAAAGTTGGGTGGGATTTTTACCAATATTTAAAAGGGTTGAGTCCTCAACAAAAACCGAGACAGAATCAGTCGAATTTTCTTTATTGGCAACATCCTTAATTGCCTTCAATTGTCTAAACAACCTATCGGCAGAGTGTTCTCGATCATGCAGAGGGCCATTAAGAGTATTCCTCTCGCTACAAAAAAAGCAATCAAAGACACAGCCCGGGGAAGTATCACTAAAAGCGTGCGCGGTTAAATCTCTGCCATAGACTTCAAACTTACCATTGATGCCAAAGAGTTCTGCTGGGATCGGCATTTCGTTAAAGTTAATTGGAATTTTATTACTTTGAAATTGTTTGATCCCCCCACTTTCTACCCAGCCAGCCCTCCAGTCACCCGGAATAACTTTTACCAAACTCTCGATCTCAGAACGAACTTCTCTTGGATTAAGTCCTTGGGCCACTAATTCTCCAACTCTTTCAGCGATAGTGGCGATAAGTTCCTCCGATGAGCCGGAACAGACCAGATCAAAAATATTGTCGATTTTACCGCTCTCTATAAGACTGAGGGGGGATCCTTTTGTGTTCTTTAGGGCTTTTACCTCGCTCGTTTGAGGCTCTGATTGCGACTTGCGCTCCTCAAAAAAAGTTTCGTTGGAATGTTTTCCCCCAAGAACGATTAGAACTTCTTCTCCTAGAATTTCTTTAGCCAGCCTCGCCACTTGGATAGCTCCGGGGAAAGCTAGGGTCATTGCTCCAATAAACAAAACATGGGGACGAGACTCACGAAGTTTTTGTTCCAATTTTTTCTTCTCTTCCTCCCAATATTCCATCATAAAAACAGTGTCTCTCAAACCTTCCTTCGAGGACCAGTTAGATTGGCCTAAATATCCTTCACCTGACAGAGCCCTCCCAGCAGCCAGCCTAACCGCATTTTGCAAAGAAAAAGGGCTCCAAGAGTTCAAACTGTTACTCTCAGCTGTTCCCTTTTTAACCCAATGGGGAGCAGACAGGGCCATCAGTCTTAATCCATCCTTATCCATATACTTAATATTTATTGTAAAATCTTAATCACGGCCAGTTCGAGGGGAACTTGGGGAAGATAAGAACCAGAGAGTTGTAAGTAGGTATCAAGAAATTCGCGCAGAGCGGGAGCGAGATTTTTACCTTGAGGCTTAGTCTTCAAAGTATTGAAAAAATCAGTTTCTTTCTCCCCTGCCTCGTTCATGATTTTGTTCTCTAGCGATGGGGCCATCACAAGAAGCAAAGCGAGACGGATTTCGCGCATCACCAATTTCAAGAAAATTTTGAAATCAATTGAGCTTTCTACCCCTTTATCAATTAATGACAAAGTTTGATCTAAATTACCGTCAGCTAAGGCTAAGATAAAATCATAAACCAACCTCATGGCTGGTGCGCCAGTAATTCTCTCAACTTCTTCTAGGGCAATTTTTTTATCAGCTGAGGAGCCAATAATTTTTTGCAAAATGCCAATTGTATCACGGAAGGAACCGTCCCCCATGAAGGCCAACAAGTCAGCCACATCGTCAGAGACAGTAAAACCTTCTTCTTTAGCAATATCTTTAGCCACTTTCTTAAGAATCTCAATGGTTGGTTTTTTAAAAACATAAGACTGGCAGCGAGAGACAATAGTTTCTATCACTTTATGTTGTTCGGTGGTCGCCAAGATAAAGATAACATGCGCTGGTGGCTCTTCTAAGGTCTTGAGAAGCGCGTTGAAGGCATCTTTAGTAAGCATATGCACCTCATCAATAATATAGACCTTATAGCGCGATTCGAAGGGCAAAGTACGCACCGCGTCACGCAGAGCCCGGATCTCATCAATACCACGATTAGAAGCACCATCAATCTCAATGAGGTCATTGTCACTAGTGCCAAGGGCCTTGGCGAAGATACGCGCCACACTCGTTTTACCAGTACCGCGCGGACCCGAGAATAGATAAGCGTGGACAAGGTTATCGTGCTTAATTGATTCGGCTAAAACACTGGTCACCTGATCCTGACCGATTACTTCACTAAATTTGCTGGGGCGATATTTGCGATAGAGGGCTAATTCAGACATAAGAAGATTATAGCAAGGAGCCCGCCAGAAAACAAAAGGCCGCTTATCTCAAGCGGCTTTTTGTTTTCTGGCTTTAAATGATCATTAAACCGAGGCAGCGGGGGTAACCACAGCCACAGCTTTAGGGTTAGGTCCGTACACGTTATCCCCAGGTTGGCTATCTCTAACCAGCAATACAATAATCCAAATTGTCCCAATTATTGGGATCAAGCCGATAAGACACCACCACCCGCTTTTTCCGATGTCGTGGAGTCTTCTAACCGCGACAGCAAGACTAGGGATTATTAACACTAAAAGATAAACTATCCCGATAATGTTTGAGCTATCCCCAATAATCATACCCACAATACTGAGCAGAATAGAGACGATAAAAGAAAATAGAGTAAAATACCAATACTCAGCCCTTCTGGCTCGACCACTAAACACCGCATACTTTTTGAAAACCGCTAGATAATAATTCATAAATAATTTATAACCAGCTATTAATAATATTATTATAGCTAACACTCTTTTTAAGAGCAATGCAAAACCGGCACAGCCCTCAAGGGACGGTGCCGGCCATATTTTGGGGGTCTCCACTTCTTCAAGCGGAGAAGAAGAGCTGCTAAATGAGCAGCCACAATCGCTGCAATTGGCGAACGAAAGTGATGAGGAAAAAACCGTTCTCAATACTAGACATAGCAAACCTCCAGGTTAAACGACTTGATCGATCTAAATATTATTATGCCTTGAACCCATCAAAAATCAAGCGAGAAAATCTTTAATTATTTTTTCCACCTCGTCAGCATTCTGGGTCTCCATTAATTTGGCGCGAAGGGCGAGAGCCCCCTTGAAGCCGGTGACATAAGCCTTGAAGTGCTTGCGCATGACCGAGAAATTCTTGGTGTGACCATGAAAAAGTCTGTCATTAGTGGGGCCGGGAAGGTAGAGGTCTTCGAAAAGGCGGGCGTGTTCAACGGCGGTGAGAAGTCGTTTTTCAAGTGAGCCCGAAATGCGACTTCGCACAGCTTCATCAGCAAACATCCACGGTTTGCCAAAAGCGCCACGGCCAATCATTATGCCATCTATCTTATATTTCTCCGCTAATTCAATTCCCTCTTCAACGCTATTAACATCTCCATTACAAATAATCGGAATATTATATTCTTTACCAAGACGCCCCAGTATCTCCGCTTCTTCCCAACGGGCATCTTCTTTAGACATTTCTTTTCTTGTTCTTAGATGAAAAGTAACAGCTGAAGGTTTCGTTTCAAGAATTATTCGCGCCCAATTCTCGGTATCTATTTTGTTATAACCAATACGAGTTTTGACTGACACGGGCATATCCCCGGCAACTTCTTTGGCGGCTAGAATTATTTCTTGAGCCCGCTTAGGATTTTTCATTAAGGCTGAACCGGCTCCTTGTTTCTCCACGGCCCGATCGGGGCAACCCATATTAATATCGACACCATCAAAACCAAGCTCTTTAATCAGTTTTACCGCAACTTTAATTGTCTCTGATTTAGAACCGAAAATTTGGGCGACAATTGGGTGTTCGTTTTTATCAAAATAAAGTTCACGTTTTAGCTTCTCGCGACCTTGTTCGCTCGCGAGGCCATCAGCTGAGACAAATTCTGTAAATAAAACATCGGGCCGACCATACTTAACAAACATCTGACGAAAAGTGGCGTCGGTCACGTCATACATCGGCGCCAAACAGAAAAAGGGTTTATTTAATTTTTCCCAAAAATTAGACATTTTTTATTTTAAAAAGACTCGGTTGAGCTCGCCATCCAACTTGGCTGGAACCACTTATTTATTTTAATCGGTTTCTTTTCCACCCGAGACACTCCATCTTTATTTATTTCTAACTTTAAAGCAAGCCCCTCCATCGTTTCTAAAGAGAAATATTGATCAAAGACAAAATTCCCCAAACTATAAGCGATATAGGCCTCTTTGGACTTTTCTGTGTCCTGGATGACGTGTGGATGATGGCCAATAATCACCTTGGCCCCAGCCAGGACAGCCTCCCGAGCGAGGTTCTCTTGGCGAAGATTATGATTAACTTTGTATTCATCACCCCAGTGGATAGTAATGACCAGAACATCAACTTTCTTGCTCGCTCGATTGATAATGCCAACAAAATCAGGATCACTGGCTAATAATATGCCAGCCTGGCTACTCGTCGCTCGAAGGGCCGTCGGGCCAACATCAGAGAAGCCCAGAAAACCGACTTTCAAACCATTTTTTTCGATAATTACTGGCTCTGTTGCTGAAGCATAATTTTTTGCTCCCCCAACAAAGAGTAAGTTATTTTTGCTTAGATTATCAAGCGTCTCAGTAAAAGCCGTCCGCCCCCAATCCGCGGCATGATTATTGGCGACACTCAGCACATCAAAACCTAAATTTTTTAAAACCGGTAAAATCAAAGGTGAGGTGTGGAAGGAATAAATTCCCCCACCATCAGCTCCACCCCAAGCGACGGGCCCCTCAAGATTGCCAAGCATTATGTCTGCCCCACTCTTTAGACCCTTTATCTTATCAAAAACGAAATTAAAATCACCGGCTCCATGATTATCGACAGAAAGTTCAACCCCTCGATCAAGCATGATATCGCCAACGGCCAGAAGAGTAATTTGGGGAGGAGGTAAAAAATCGGGGATTGATACCGCACCAAGAGAATATTCTACTGTCCCTAGATCCTGCCAATTAATTTGGCGAGCAAAATAAATGGTAATGACACTAATAAGAAAAATTAATATTAAAATCGCGACTAAGCGCTTAATCATAAACTTTTTATTTCCAAAGGTGAGGTTTGAACAAAACCATTCTTCCCTCCGTTATAGGAGGCATAACTAGCCAAATAGTTTATTAAGCTCTTAGCATCCTTTTTTTTGTCGTCACTTTGAAGCAAGACAACGGCCAGAAGACGTTTCTTCTTCTCTACCACTTTAGAATTTGCCGATGAAGAACTACTGATCGGTACTTCGAAGAGGGAGACAAGGGTTCGATTTGCCTCTGTCGTATAGCCATTCTTTCCACCAATATAATATTTCATCAGAGCAACATTGTTGTAATTAGACCAGGTATGACGCCCATAGCGATAAGACGTTTCCCTGGTAATAGCTAGGAGTTTAGGCTTTTTTTGATATAAATATACAGCCAACTTCGACAAATCTGCTGGTGTCGAGAGATTATCGGGCGATAAACCGCTGGGGTCAGAAAAATTCGTGTGATCCATCCCAATTTTTTTAACAAACTCATTCATCTTGGCGAGAAACTTTTCTCGACCATAAGAAATGGCAATGGCTTCAGCCGCATCATTGCTCGAGGTGAGAAGCAAAGGGTAAAGCATCATCTTAAGAGGCATTTTTTCTCCGACAACAAGCTGGCCAGTATCTCCGTAGGTTTGCCAAGCCTCTTTTGTTACAACAATTTGTTGATCGGGCTTTATTAAATCTTCGGCAATAATTGCCGTTACCAATTTAGTCACTGAAGCAATAGGAGAAACTTGGTTTTCATTTCTTCCCACAATAATTTCTTTTGAATTAAGATCGCTCACCAAGTAAGCTCCGGCTGACAGGGGTAAATTATCAGCTGGCTTATTGAGAAGGTAAGAAGAAATCGTCTGGCCAAGGTCTCGATCTGGAACAAGATCAGCCGATCTATAAACAACCGAGTGTCCCCGCCAGAGAGTATAGTAAGTAATCTCCGCCATGGCCCAAGTAGCAAAACAGAAAATAAAAACGATGGCCAAAAAAATAAGGCCAATAATCCCCCAGCGCACATGGTGGTTTCTAATTAAAAAGTTCTTAATCATTTAGAGTTTTTAACAATTAACTCTGGGTCTTCTGTTCCTTCTTTTGGTTCAAAACTAATAGCAACGCCACTCTTCACACTACCTTTAATCAAACCATCCGCAATTTGTTGTTCTATGTGGTCCTGGATAAAACGTTGCATTGGCCGAGCTCCAAAGACCTCATTAGCCCCAAGCTTTGCGACTACCCCAACAAGATAGTCACTGATCATTAAGCTCACTCCTTGATCAGCCAGCCGGAGGGATAAGCGGCCGAGCATTAGCCGAGAAATTTGTTTAAGTTCGTCCTCGGTTAGTGGATGATAAATAACCACAGCATCAAAACGGTTTAATAACTCCGGCTTAAAGATGGCCCTGGTCACAAGATCGTTAATAAGAGTATCGGCGTCTGGCTTCTTCCCGGCTTTAACTGTTTGCCAGATAGTATCGGCCCGCGCGTTGGAGGTAGCAATAATAATCATGTTTCGTAAACTTATTTGTCGTCCGCTCTTATCAGAAAAATATCCTTCATCAAATATAGTGAGAAACAAATTGTGGACATCGGAATTAGCTTTCTCAAATTCATCCAGAAGTAAAACACCGTAGGGATGTTCCCGCACCAAATTAGCCAGGATACCCGGCTGCCCATCACCAGCTGAACCAATTAAGTTATCCGAGCCTTCGACTGTCTGGAACTCAGCCATATCAAGGCGTAAAAGCATTCTCTCTCCACCAAACATTGTTTCGGCTAAGGCTTTAGCTGTCTCTGTCTTCCCCACACCGGTTGGACCCAAGAACAAGAAGGAGCCAATAGGTTTCTTCTCATTACGAATCCCTGAACGAGCCCGACGCAAAGCATTACTAACTTGAGTGATTGCTTCACTTTGACCAACGACTCGTTTAGCGAGGTTTTTCTCAAGGGACAAAAGGCTTTCCTTCTCAGCTTCATTAATCTTGCCCACTGGAACACCGGTTTTGCCTTGTAAAAGTTCTTCAACTTCTCTCTCGCCAATAACCTTATACCCTTTTTGCTTTGCCCAAGGAATAATCTCCGTCAATAAATCAACGGCCTTATCCCCTGAGTCACTGACTGCAAAATATTTGTCGGCGCCCATCACAATGGCTAAAAGAGCTGGGTAAGTAAAGAATAGGCGATGGCGACTCTCAATAGCCCAAACTGTCTGCTCAAGATTACGTATAATATTTTCTGTTGGGAGAGGTCTGATAAAAATTCTATCAAACAAGGCTATCAGGCTGGCGTTACTTTCTAGATCACGATGAAAATCATCGTTACTTGCCAAGCCAATAACTTGAACCTCGTTGGAATTTAAGAAGGTATAGAGTAATTCGAGCAAACTTGATTGCAAAGCTTCAAACCCGTGCATCAAAGCGGAAAAGTTGTCGATAATAAAAATAACGTTGCCAGCCGCCCGCACTTCCCTAAAGATCTTTAGTAGTTCTGTCTCTAATTCTGACTTATCTTTAAAGCGAGATAGAAAAACGGCTGAATTAAAGAGAACTGGTCGCTTATGTTCAAAAGCTGGAGGGGCCGTACCATCTTTGATACGTCGAACCAGGTGCCAAACGGTGTCCATCCGTTCATTGGCCGTATCAGCCACAATAAATACATTGGCTTCTCTTTCTTTGGATAAAATATTTTCTAACTGATTAATTTCATTTTCTCGCGAGGAAAATTCATACAAGTTAGAAGAAAACTCTAATCCATAAAGAAGATCCCAGCTGTATTGATCAAGGGTACTGGTATTGCCAAAACCCCAATCCTTAGCGATACCGGGCAATCTCGCTAAATTTGTCTCGCTCCACCAACGTTTATCATACTCACCGAATTCAATCTCATGAACAACCCAATTGAGAGCTCCAATCAACTTAGTCTCATTGATACTGTGGTCGGCCAAAAATTGTGAAAAACTAGTATCATTTTGGAACAAAAATGTCCCCAACTCACGCAATTTCAAAACCTGGTCCGAGTTAATGGGAAGTTTATAGAATTGGCCAGCCGGTCTTAACTCTAAGAACTTATCAATGTCCCGGTCCGAGATACCACAACGATGCATAATGCGACGGCCAACAGAAGAAATCATAAAACCGGCCAAGACATCATTCCCAGGAGTAGCGAGAAGGACTCGCCCAACTGTAAAAGTAAAAAGGTCTCCAGGGTGATAAAGATTAAGAGCCACATTGTCAAAATAATAAGAAGAATTGAAGTGCCATTCGGTCATCTTAGCAATCAGATAAAAAGTTAAGGCCAAACAAACTAAACCCCAAACCCTAGGAGCAATTAAGGCCATCTTAGGATTAGCGAAGGAAAAAAAGGTTGCTAAGGCAAATAAAGCCAACAATAAAACGGCACTCCCATTAATAAGACGGCTACGCCACCGAGAAGAAAAAATCGACTCGACGATTAAGACGGGGTAAAGGGGGCTACTTCTTAATAATTGTTTAATGTCCATCCCGTTAGAGACAGATCGCGATCAATAGACCACTCTCTGTTTTTCTTATTTTACTTGATAATTTTGTCCTCATATTATATTTAAATTCTTAGCGATCGCGGTCTCTAACGGGATCCACAACCTACTTCACTAACAGACCTATGCCGAGCATTGCTAAAACAACCAAAATTAAGGGGAGTAATAGCCAGACAATAAGCAGGACGGGGTAAAACAAGGCCACGATAATCACAAACAAAAGACCCGCAATAATGATAACGGTGCGCATAACAACACCAACGATTCTCATGATGAAATTAACAACAAAAACCGCCACCACGTCCTCAAAATCGTGGAAGATATCTTTAGTATAATCTTCGCCCATCCGACGCCAGGGGGCAAAATAAGAACGAACAAGGACGGGAATAGAAAAGAAGTTAATAAGAAAAGACAAAATATTTTTATAAATATGGCTGAACTCTAAAACCGCCCGCGTATAATGCCAGATAAGATAGTTAACAATAATCGCTAGAAAGCGCATACCTAAAGTATACTATAAATTCTTACATTTTCACCGCTTGGGGTGTGTATAAAATAGCAATCAGCGAAACCTGTAAAAAACTTTCCCGGGGAAACGAAGGTCGAGATAATCGAGACGGCCTCCACCCGCTTGCCAGTCAGATTGGAATTTTTCGTTTTTTAGCACGGAGTGGAAATCAGTAATAAGATTATTGGCTCCCCGATCGATATTAAAGAGAACTTGAGCTTGCCAAAGTGGATTAGTCTGATCAGACAAAAAGGCAATAAAATCATTTTGGGCATAAACTTCGGCAAAAGACAGAGAGAGATTAGCCTTGGGCCAGAGAGGCATTGAACTTTTCATAAAGTTTAAGAAAGCGGTCGTACGGAGAAGCGTCTTCTGTTCAATAACTTTATCACCAAGTTTTTTTAAGGGCTGTTTGCTGTGTAGCTCAATGAATAACGAATCAGAAAAGCTTGGAGCCTCTTGATAAGCTAGACCTTCGGGCGAGAGATAGTAACAATTCTTGTTTTTTTCACCATCCACACACCAAAGTACTTTAGACTCGCGATCGACAATTAGAACGGCTAGGGTGTTAAGGTCCGGCCAGGTAATCGCAACTTTTGCCAAACCGGGAAATTGGCGAGAGATATCTTTAGTTAGAATTCCTTTAGAAACAAAGAAAACGCTATTCTTGGGGACTAGATAGAGGTGACGTCCGGCCAATTGATTGTCGACAAAAGCTTTAACCGTCTCAGGGTCAGCACTTGTCTGACCAAGAATTTTGACAGTATTAACCCGTAAAAAAGAGAGATTAAGAAGAAGCAAAAAAAGACCGACAATCAATATAATTAGGCCGACACCCACAAAAATAGCCCCTTGCCGCTTATGCCGGTCACGTTCTCGGCTAGCCTGCAAAATTTCTGCTTTGGATAAGGCCATTTTATTTTTGAGCTATTGAAAACAAGGATTAACTAATGACCGTGCGTCCACCAAGATAAGGCTGCAAAACTTTAGGAATCAAAATCGAGCCATCGGCTTGCTGATAATTCTCAAGCAAGGCGACAAGGATACGAGGTGAAGCGAGAGCGGTACCGTTCAAAGAGTGAACGAGGCGCATCTTGCCCTCGGCATCCTTATACTTAATATTAGAACGACGAGTTTGGAAATCATGGAAATAGGAAATGGAATGGGTCTCACGATATTTGTTCTCTGATGGCACCCAAGCCTCAATGTCATATTTCTTGACCTGACCTTGACCTAAGTCGCCAGTGCAATTGACGACAACATGATAAGGGATCTCCAAGCCCTGCATAATTTTCTCCGCATTAGCCAGAATCTGCTCATGGTACTTCACGCTTTCTTCATGACTGGCTTCACACAAAACCACTTGCTCTACCTTATAAAATTCGTGAACACGGATAAGCCCCTTAGTATCCTTACCATGGCTACCCGCCTCGCGACGATAACATGGAGAAAAGGCAACAAATTTAATTGGCAGATGCTCGCGCGGAATTACTTCGTCAAAATAATAACCCATAGTCGGGACTTCAGCCGTACCAGCCAAATATTCACCATCCTGAATCTTATATAAATCTTCTTCGCCTTGAGGCAAATATCCAGTGCCCATAAACATCTCTGGCCGATCAATGATCGGCGCCATTAACGGAGTATAACCATCTTCTCGCACCACGCTCATAGCGTAGTGCCAGAGAGCCATAGAGAGCTCAGCCCCTTCGTTCTTCAAAAAATAACCACGGAAGCCAGCCACCTTAGTCCCCCGGTCAAAATCGGCAAGTTTGAGATTAAGCATTAGTTCAACATGATCTTTGGCCGCAAAATCAAACTTGCGTCTTTCCCCCCAAACTTTGACTTCTTGATTATCAGAATCATCATTTCCTTCAGGAACACTGATGTCAGGGATATTAGGGACGAGAAGCATTTGGGCCTGCCAAGCCTTCATTATCTCTTTAAGTTCTTCTTCTTTCTTCTGTAATTCACCTTTAACACTTGAGATTGTCTCAATCAGCTTAAGCTTAATCTCTCCCTCTGCTTGAGAAATTCCTTCACTAGCTTCATTCTGCTGGCGACGGAGTTCATCAACAAAAGAGACAACCTTAACGCGCTCCTCGTCAATTTTAAGCAACTCGTCAACTTTAAAATCGAGACGCTTTTTGCGCGCGGCTTCAGCAATAAGATCTTTGTTCTCCCGAATGAATTTGATATCTAACATATTTTTTGATTATAACAGATTTATTGATAAAATAAAGTTCAGCCTCCATGACAAAGTGGATATGAAATCTAAATTTAAAAAATTAAACTTTGACCAATTCCCCGCTCTACTTAAAGAAATTAACGATCCGCCAGAATTTTTATATCTAGAAGGGGAGTTGCCTAAGGATAATGAGTACAAATTCTTAGCCGTTGTCGGCTCGCGCAAATATTCGCGCTATGGCAAAGAAGCTTGTGAAGAATTAATTGCTGGTCTCATCGGCTACCCGATTGTCATCGTCTCGGGCCTCGCTCTTGGTATCGACACTATCGCCCACCAGAGTGCGCTTAAGAATAATTTATTGACCATTGCTGTCCCTGGTTCTGGTACTGATCGCCAGGTTCTCCATCCCTTCACCAATCACCGGCTCGCAGATGAGATAATAGAGCGAGGTGGAGCTTTATTGTCCGAACTAGAACCCGAATGCCCCGCTGGCCTCCACACCTTCCCCCGCCGCAACCGCATTATGGCGGGACTCTCTCATGCCACTCTTATTATAGAAGCAGGGGAAAGATCAGGAACTCTAATCACCGCCCGTCTCGCAATGGAATATAACAGAGACGTCTTAGTGGTGCCGGGCTCTATTTTCTCGCCTTCTTCACGCGGAGCGAATGGTTTAATCCGGCAAGGAGCCATGCCTATTAACAAGAGTGAGGACTTGCTTCAGGCCCTCGGATTTAATCTCGAGGAGAAAGAGAAAGAAAAACAAGGCCGTCTCTTCCTCAATCTCTCCCCTGTCGAACAAAAAATTGTTGATATCTTAGAAACCGATTCCTTTCCCCGTGATGAATTAATCGAGGTCGCCGAACTCACTACGGCCGAAGCCAATATCGTCCTCTCGACAATGGAAATTAAAGGAATAATCAAAGAAACGATGGGAGAAATTAGATTGGCATAAATTTACCCCCATTTGACAAGAGGTTACAAAAGAGATAATACTTGCTACACTGTTTGGGAAAAGTTTAACCTAAACAAAGAAAATAATATAAACATGAAGCTTCTAATAGTAGAGTCACCGGCAAAAGCCAAAACTATTGCCAAGTATTTAGATAATGCCTACACAGTACGCGCCAGTGTCGGGCATATTCGTGATCTCCCAAAATCAAATAAGAACGCTATCGATATTGCCAAAGGCTTTGTTCCTCACTATGAAATTAGTAAGGGTAAGGAACACGTCATCGCTGAGTTAATTAAGTTGACCAAAAAGGCTGACGAAGTTTTACTGGCGACTGACCCCGACCGCGAAGGGGAAGCTATTGCTTGGCACTTACAACAAACACTCAAACTTAAGAAACCCAAGCGCATCGCCTTCCACGAAATCACCAAGGAAGCCGTGCAAGAAGCGATGAAGCACCCGCGAGAGATTGATACCAATTTACGCGTCGCTCAAGAAGCAAGACGCGTCTTAGATCGTCTCTTTGGTTATGATCTCTCCGCTCTTATTTGGCAGAAAGTACGTTATGGTTTATCCGCCGGTCGTGTACAGTCCCCCGCCCTACGTCTAATTGTTGAGAAAGAAAAAGAAATCCGGGCCTTCGTCCCTGAGGCTTATTGGGTTATCGATGCTCTATTTGAAGATAAAAAGAAAAACCAAATCCCCTTCCACTGTTCAATTGAGCCCAAAACAGAAAAAGAGGCTACTGACATTGTCGAGCGTTCACAAAAAGCTGATTGGCAAGTCGAGAATATTGAAGAAACAAAAGCTAAGCGTTCGGCGCGCGCCCCTTTCACTACATCAACACTCCAGCAAGCAGCATCTTCTCGTCTTGGTTATGCCCCATCAATCACCATGAGACTCGCCCAGAAACTCTACGAAGCTGGGCATATCTCTTACATGCGTACCGACAGCACCACCCTTGGTCAACAAGCGGTAGATGAAATTACCAACGTCATCAAAAAAAGATTTGGCGATAATTATTCTGATCCTAAACAATTCAAGACTAAAAGTAAGAATGCCCAAGAAGCGCACGAAGCTATTCGTCCTACCCACTCAACAATTATCTCGGCTGGCACTAGTCCACAGGAGAAAAAACTTTATGAACTTATCTGGCAACGCACCGTCGCCAGCCAGATGACTGACTCAGAGAGTTTGAGAACAAAAATTACGGCCTTTGCCACGCCAAAGCCAGGGGCGGAGGCGGGTGGCGACAATATCCCCGTCTTCGAAACTTCTGGTTCCCGTGTCCTCTTCGATGGTTGGCTTAAGGCCGATCCCGAAGCACGCGGTGAAGAAATTGATTTACCAAAACTTGAAAAGGGTGACAACCTTAAACTCTTAGAAGTTAAATCAACAGGCAAAGAAACTGAACCTCCCCATCGTTATACCGAAGCGGGCTTGGTCAAAGAGTTGGAGAAACGTGGTATTGGCCGCCCAAGTACTTATGCGGCTATTATTAAAACGATCCAAGATCGTGATTATGTGATTAAAGATAACAAGGCCTTGAAGCCCACTGATACTGGCGAAGTGGTGAGCGATTTCTTAAGTAAATATTTTGCTGATTATATTAGTGACACCTTCACCGCCGAGATGGAAGACGAGTTAGATGATATCGCTCTTGGTAAGCGTGACTATGTTAAAACTCTCAAAGACTTCTATGGTCCATTTACTAAAGATATCGCCAGCAAAAAGAAAATCGAGAAGATAACCAACTTAGGTGATGCTCCAAAAGATATGAAATGCCCTAAGTGTGGCTCGGACATGATTATCAAACTAGCTAAGAGTGGAAAATTCTTTAGCTGTTCTAAATTCCCTGATTGTGATGGTGCTCTAACAATAGAAGGCAAAGAATTGGAGGGACCAAAGTTGACTGGTGAGCAGTGTCCAGACTGTGGCGGTGATCTTATCGAGCGTGATGGCAAGTTTGGCCGTTTTGTCGCTTGCTCCAAGTATCCTAAATGCAAATACATTAAGAAAGATGCCGTGATTGAAGGCCAAGAAAAACAGGGCGACACCGGCGTCGAATGCCCGATATGCAAGGCAGGGACGATGGTAGAAAAGAGGGGCCGTTTTGGCGTCTTCTACGGCTGTTCGAATTACCCTAAATGTAAGAATATCATTAAGTCCAAACCAACCGGCCGTATTTGCCCTGAGTGTGGATCGCTCATGATGGAAGGAACCAAGACTATCCCTGAACGTTGCTCTAACAAAGCCTGTCCCAATCATAATCCCCACCGGATGAAATAAATCCCCTTTTATGCTATTTTAGAGGCAATGAATCCCAAAGAGATTATTGCCTTAATGAGAGACCCTAGTGACGAAGATAAGGCGCTGGTTTTGAAGGCGTTTGCCTTTGCCGATAAGGCTCACACGGGGCAATTGAGGGCATCAGGCGAGCCCTATATCATCCACCCCTTTAATACGGCTCTAATACTGGCCGAGTTCAAAGCTGATGCCGAAACTATTGCGGCAGGGCTTCTTCATGACACAGTTGAAGACACTGAAGTAACTCTAGAAGATATTGAACGCGAATTTAGTAAACAAATTGCCTTCATGGTGGAGGGAGTCACTAAATTAGGGACTCTAAAATATCGCGGGACCAATCGTCATGCAGAGAGTTTGCGTAAGCTCTTCGTTGCTATGGCTGAAGACATCCGCATTATTATGATTCGCCTCGCCGACCGTCTCCATAATGTGAGAACACTTAATCACCTAGCTCCGGAAAAACAAAAAAGAATTGCTCTGGAGACTCTTGAGATTTATGCCCCGCTCGCCAACCGCCTCGGCGTTTGGCGTCTTAAGGGTATGCTTGAGGACGCTAGTTTCCCTTACGCTTTTCCTGAAGATTACCAAAAAGTTGTGGCCCTAAGAAAAACTAAAGGTAAAGAAACAATCAAACGTTTAGAAAAAATTTACCGCACTCTCCAAAAAGAACTCTCTGCTCGCGGACTAAAAGATTTTATTATCGACTATCGTATTAAGTATCTCTATAGTCTCTACACCAAACTTCTACGCAAGAACATGGATATGGACGAAATTTATGATATCTCCGCTCTTCGCGTCATTGTAAAAACTGTCGACGAGTGCTACCAAACTCTCGGGATCATTCATAATCTCTGGCGCCCCATCCCTGGCCGACTCAAGGACTATATCGCCAATCCTAAGCCAAACGGTTATCAAAGTATCCATACCTCTATTTTTACTGGAGATGGCAATGCTTTAGAAATTCAAATAAGAACCGAGCAAATGCAAAACGAGGCCGAATACGGTATCGCTTCGCACGTGGCCTATGATGAGCAGGGCAAAAAAAATAAAAAAAATGGAACAACGGGTGACAAAATAACCAAGGATATGGCCTGGGTTGAAGAACTTATCGAATGGCAAAAACATCTTAAGGATGACACCGAATTCCTTTCTTTTATTAAAGATCGCTTAGTCCACGAGCGTATCTTCGTCTTCACTCCGAAGGGTGAGGTGGTGGAACTTCCTAAAGATGCCACCCCTATCGACTTCGCTTATTCTATCCACTCCGATATTGGTCATCACGCTTCAGGTGTCAAAATTAATAAGAAGATGTCTACCCTTGATGCCAAACTTAAGAACGGTAATGTCATAGAAATAATTACGGGTAAAAATAATAAGCCAACCAAAAAATGGCTCGACTTCGTCAAAACCAACGATGCAAAAAGGCATATCCGCAACTATCTTTTAACGCACAAAATCTAAAGAGAAAAATTCTTAATGAAGTAGAGATCTTCAGGCTCTTCAAGTTCAGCTGCTTGTCCTGGCTTAGTCTCAGCAATATTGATTTCTTGACCAACTTCTTCGGGAGCCAGACCAGAGAGAGGAATATCAATAACACTGGCAGGACCATTGTGTTCAAGCATCGAGAGAATGCGTCGCAATTCTTCGGGTGAAGTAAAATCAATTAAGATGCGCCCGCCCGTCTCGCCTTTGGCCTCAACCTTAACACGATTGCCATACTTCTCAGACAATTTATCCTCTAGCTCAATAATCTCTGGCATAACAAAATGTTCCTTCTTGCGCACCCGGTCATAAGCAATGCGCCGAGCGATAGCCTCCGTGTCACGCACGGTTAAGCGCTTAATCATTACCTCCTTAAAGATCGTGATTTGCTCCTCGGGATGATCAGAGAGCATCAAGAGCGGCTTGGTGTGACCCTCGGCAATCTGGCCCGCCACTAAAGCGTCAAGAATTTCTTGAGGCAAATTAAGAATGCGGATAGTGTTAGAGACATATTCACGACTACGGCCGACACGTTTGCCGACTTCGCCATGAGAAAGGCCGAAGTCGCTCACCAAACGGAAAAAGGCTTGAGCTCGATCAACCGAATTAAGATCCTCACGTTGGAGATTCTCAATAATCGCGAGTTCTAGTTTCTCCTTATCACTCTGCTCCCCCGTGCGGATGATAGCCGGGACTTGAGGTAAGCCCGCCAGCTTCGAAGCACGCCAACGTCGCTCGCCAGCGATAATTTCATATTCAGTAAAGAAACTACCATCGTCACGGCCAACCTCCTTCCTGGTGACAACGAGAGGCTGGAGAACCCCATATTGCTTAATCGAGTCAGCCAAATCCCGCAAACGTTCCTCGTTAAATTCACGCCTTGGTTGATAAGGATTCGGCTTGATCTTCTCAACTTCAATTAAGAAAATTTTATCTTCGTAGTTATTTGACATATAGGTGCCGAAGGAGAGAATCGAACTCTCACATCTTGCGATACACGATTTTGAGTCGTGCGCGTCTACCAATTCCGCCACTTCGGCTTGCTTATTTAGTGAACTAGGTTTATTTTAAACGATATGAGAGAGAAAATCAATCCAGTAAAAAACTCCGACCTTAAGCCCAAAATCTATGTGATTGTAGGGCCAACGGCTAGTGGGAAGACCGGTTTCAGTATAAAACTCGCCAAGAAGGTGGGCGGAGAGACCATTAGTGCTGATTCGAGGCAAGTCTATAAGGGGCTTAATATTGGTAGTGGTAAGGTTACAAAAAAAGAGATGACTGGTATCCCCCACCATTTGCTTGACGTGGTAAGTCCCAAAAAAATCTTTACTGTCTCTGATTTCAAGAAACTCGCTGATCAAAAAATCACAGAAATTATTGCCCGTGGCAAGACCCCGATTATTGTCGGTGGCACAGGCTTCTATATTCAGGCGGTGGTTGATGATCTTATTCTGCCCGAAGTTGAGCCAGATAAAAAATTAAGAGAGCAATTGTCGAAGAAAACTCCGGCCGAGCTTTTTACTATGCTAAAAAAATTAGACCCCGCTCGAGCTAAGACAATTGATGGCCAAAATCCGGTGCGATTGATTCGGGCAATTGAGATTGCTAAGAAACTAGGGAAAGTCCCGGCATTACGAAGTCGGACTTCGGACTCACTTGAAGTACGACTTCATAATGCCGGTTATGACTTTGAAATTATTGGTGTCAAAACCGAACAAGAAGAGCTCAATAAAAAAATTTACAAACGCTTGATTGAGAGAGTTAAAAGTGGAATGGTGGCCGAAGTAAAAAAAATACACCAAAGTGGTGTGTCATGGAAACGTCTCGAGCAATTAGGTTTAGAGTATCGTTATATTGCTCTTTTTTTACAGAAGAAACTAGCAAAAAAAGAAATGATAGAGAAACTTTATTCAGAAATAGTAAAATACAGCAAACGCCAAATTACTTGGTTTAAAAAAGATAAAAGGATTAAATGGCAAGAATTAACTCCAAATCGCCAATACCCTCGTCTAGATAAATAATTAGGCTATCAATTTGCCCCTCTGTCATGCCTTTAAGTAGACCAAGAATTCTCATCTTCTGGTCTAGATCGAGAGTGGTAGAGTTGGCTAGTAATTGACCTAATCTTTGAGCTTTAACTTTTAATTCGTCTGACATAATAACTAAGAGCCATCAGCATTAGCTGCCAATGATTCTAACGTTTCATTATAGGCCTTCACTACCCCATCAACAAAATCTTGAGGGACAAATTCGCCTTTATTTTCTCTGGGTTGTTCTATCATATTAAACTCATTATAGATGAAGAAAAGAAATAAGCAACTTGACAGGCTTTAAAAGAGGGAGTTTTTAACGTGGATTAATATCTAAAATATGCTAGAATGTTCTTTGTCTGGGCCTATAGTTCAATGGTAGAACAATGGTCTCCAAAACCATCGATCGAGGTTCGAGTCCTCGTGGGCCCGCCAAAACAAATCACCGCTAGGTAATACCTAGCGGTGGTTTGTTTTTTATGTTTTAAACTTCAGGGGCAAGTATCGTCTCGTTCAAGGTCTCAGCAGGATCGGGGCTAGGTTCAGGAACAGGGGCAGGTTCGAGATTGGGTTCAACAGTGGTGACAGGTTCAGGTGGAGAGATAAGCTCTAGGGAAGTAGAAGTGCTGGTATCTACGCTTGGGGTACTGCTCCCTGTCTCTACTATTATCAAAGGAGGTGCAACAGGAGTATCGGGTTGAACAAGAGGGGGAATAGCAGAAGTATCAGAACACTGGCCCTTTGTCTTCTTCCACTCACCATTAACAATTAGCACGCAGTAAATCTCGCCAGTAGCAGAATCTTTAATCTCCATCCCCTTCTGAACACGGAGGACATCAGTCTCAACGAGTTTGGATTTAACATAATCGAAGAGGCCAACCATCGCGACCATTCGTTCAGAGACAAGATCCTTAACTGTCGTCAATCCAGAAAGCAAACGATCTGAGAGAATTGAGAAAGCAGTAGAAGTAGAAAGCTCTTCCGTTGTCGTAGAAATATTTAAGCTTGAAGTAGAAACAGTAAACAACGCTGGATCAATAAGACCTTCTTCAGTTAAGCTAATCGGCACACTAGAGCCCGTTAAAGAATCAAGCTTACTCCTTAATTCATTAAGATCCGCTTCTTGCCTCTGGGCAATCTGCAATAAATAGAAAGGTAAATGATCTGCCCGGTAACCCTTAACCCCATTGCTCTCAAGATAAAGCTCAGGGACAGCAGATTTAACTTCTTCAGCGATGAGGCCAAAATCGGCTTGCCCAGACTTATTCCAATTAAAAGATTTAATCTGTAATCCTAATAAAGCATCAATATTGAGATTAGTATCAACGATATTATTCTTGTAAGTGCGAGATGAGGGATTAACATTGGTGAGTACCCCGTTATTAGAATAGACCGCGCCGTTAACATTAAGATCCGTTACGGTGACACCATTAGCACTATCAAGTTCAATATAATCAGAACGCAATTTAAGTTGTCCCAAAACATCTTCAAAAGTAATGTCAGCTGAGACATTAAGAGCCGAATTAGAAAAGGACATCCCGATGGTATTAGTAGCTCCTAGGGCTTCGTAAACACTAGCAGAAGGGCTGTTAATTATTGCGAAAGAGTCCTTAACTCCGACGAACGAGATGTCTGGCCCCAAAGCGGTAGTGTGTCCTTCAAGGGCTAGGCCCAAAGTTTGGCTGGTAATTTGTAAGCTATTATTGTTATCATCGGCAAAGTAAGCGAGAGGAGAAGTCGAAGCACCAGAGACCACAAGTTTAGAAGTTGGAGTAGTTGTCCCAATACCCATATTCCCCGAATAGTCGACAACAATCTTATTCACGCTGTCGTATTGCAATCTTAGAAGATCCCCCGTACTTGCTGCACCATTCCAGGCCTGGTTGACGGTCAAGGCCGGATTAGAGTCAGCAACGTTCCTATCAATTATGGCCCCAGTAGTAGGAGATCTCACCCGAGAATTATTAGCTGTAACATTATTTACCAATCCCCCAGCCGCATAAATGGAACCGCTAACAGTACTCAGGGTTATATTATTAGTTCCCAAAGCGACAATGTCCCCCGTCACAGTAAGAGGATATGAAGGATCGTTGTTGCCAATTCCCACATAGCCACTATTGGAAACATAGAGCATTGAGGCGCCAGTAGACGAAGCAATATTAAGAGCTGAGACTCCAGCAAGAGCTTGCAAACTAAAAGTTGAGTCGACAGAAGTTGTCCCAATAGACAAAGTCCCAGTCAAAAAACTATTCCCATTAACTTGCAGCCCAGTCGTCGAAGCAACACCAGCCGAGGAGATGCTCGCGACTTCTAAGCCAGCCGTATTTTCAAAAGAGAATTTATTTGCATCATTTTTAAGCCAATAGACAAGATCCGAGTTTGTCCCAAAAGGACGATAGTCTAAGGCTGAATGATCACTTGAAAAAGATCCAACCGAAGCCCTGAGAACATTTGAGGCCGTCCAATATTGAGAGGCTCCTATATAAATAGGGTAGTCAGTTGCCCCAGAGAGGCCAGAATTAGAGAGATCTATCCCCTTCGTCGCTGTCCCCAAATTACGAATTTCTAATCCACTGATAGAACCATCTCCTCCGTCGATAGTTAGCTTGTTGCTCATATTGGTGGTAGTTCCAATTCCCACATTACCAACAAGATACCCCAAATCATCCCCCGTCTTTGTCCAATAATTAGCAAAAGTTTGGAAAGTGGAAGAAGCAATAATATCTGTCCAAACTTTAGCCTGAGTATAAAATTCATTGACGAGGCCTTCGGTAAGAGCGTCAGATGACGTGCCGTAAGCAAGATAATTAGCATCGTTATTTAACAAAGAGATATTTTCACCTTCTAGCATCACGTTACCAGAGAGATAACCAGAGCCAATCGAAGAGGTCGCTGAGACAAGGCCATTGATGGCTTGGAGGGGGCCGTTGAGATTGCCGAGGGTTAGATTACCTGACAAGCTAACGTTACCACTAGAGTCGATGACAAAAATGTTTTGGTTAGTAGAGGAAGCAACGCGCAGGAAAGTCGTATTGTTGCCAAAAATATTTAATTCAGAATCAGGAGTACTCGTGCCGATGCCGACTAGACCGTTATTATCAATCTTAAGTCCTTCGGTTCCTCCACCAGTAAACAAACCATTCGCCACAACATTCCCAGAATTAACTTCGACCAGTGACAAATCATCAAGAGTGAATCCATCACCTGAAGAGTTTGAATCAGCCGTGATAATAAAGTTGCCCGGGTTGGAATTGGTTTTGAAAGTTACCGTATAAGTACCAGCTGTTACCACTGTTCCGCGTAAATATACTCTTTCGGCCGAAATACCTGTTGGATCAATATAGGCACGAGCCGTTGTATTAAGAGCTGATGACGTCCAAGTAAATCTGTACCACCTGTTGGCTTTTACTGGCGGATCAAAAGAAGTGCTTGGTTGTGTAAGAGTGCCACCCGAAGCATGGTGGACATAAACAGCGGCACTACCATTAAGAGTAAACCCTGTCGCCGAGACAGACCACTCAGCACCAGGGGTTGCAAGAGCGCCATTAGTTAAGACCTCATCGCCATAAGTTGAACCAAGCACATTAAGGCTGCCATTATAATAGTTCATAATCTCGGGTGCTTGATATTCAGCCGCAGCGGCCATCGCTCCTTGGCTATAAAACCAGGAGAGTTTAGAATTAACAGTTGTTGTCCCAGGATAAGCGATAACCTCGGACCAATAATTATTGAGAACATTCGCCGCACTATCAATATCCCAAGCTTGACCAACTTGCCTAATACGAGGAGAGATACTAAGTGGAACAAGTGTGCTTGTGACACCTGTTGAAGCGGCCGCTGTTAAGATATAACCATCCGTCGAGACGTATAGAGTTGGGACAGTACCCGTAATAGCTAAACTATGAGCCAATGAGGTGACACCAGTGACGGTGCCTCCGGCGGCGAGGCCAGCCCCTGTTATACGGCCAGCAGCGTTCACAGTGCTCCCGAATACAGCCGCCCCTGTTGGCGAAATTTCCAAGCCAAGAGTCCCGTTAGGATTAGTTATTCGACTCCCAAGCTTAATATCACCAAAAACAGTGAGATCACCAGTGTTATTGGTCAAGGCTTTAATACTAACACCAGTAATGGTGGCCGTAGAGGAAATCGCCCCAGTAATAATAAGCTTACCCGCGGTAACAGCGGTAATATAATCAGTAAAAGTTCCGACGACAATAGTCGTACCGGTAACACCACCATAAGTGTAGGTAACAGCGGCGGCCCCCTTCGCTGAAGTTGTGATGGTAATCTGATAAGTCGTCCCAATGGCAGGGGTGGCCCCTGCTCCTGAAGGAGTAATGGTACCAGCTGTCGCATTAGTAACTTTTTCTAAAGTCGAACCCGTCGCTGACCAACCATTTGTCCCTGTCCAATTGCCGGCGTCAAAAGTAGGAGTAAGCTCGGCCCCAAGAGTCGCGTTGAAGATTCCATTCAACCCGGCCGTGGTTGATCCGACTTCAAGTGCTTGTGTCGGGCTCCAATTACCAATGCCGACAAAACCACTTGAGCTAATTCTCATCTTCTCGTTAGTATAGCCATTAGCACCGTTCGTGAAGAAAATTAAATTCTTGCCAGCTGAAGCATTGCCAATAAGCATATTCCCCGTCGAAGAACCATAAAGATAAGTGTCATTAGCGAGGCCCACGATACCCCCCGTGTAGCCCGAACTATTAATACCCATATCGATAAAACCAGTACCTTCGTTACCAGTATCACCCGTGGCCACAATATCAGTAGAAGCATTCGTGCCGCCCGAGCTATTCTTTATATTCATCTGGAAATAATTATCGATACTACCCCGAACAACTAAGCCGTTGACCGAACTAGTATTACCAGCATCAACCAAAAACTTTTCTGGGTTCGTTCCATCAAATGTTGTGGTACCAACGGCAACATTCCCTGTTAAATAATTCAAATCGTTCCCCACCTTCGTCCAATAATTGGCAAAGGCTTGGAAAGTTGTGGAAGCGACAATATCATCCCAAACTTTGGCCTGAGTATAAAACTTATTGATCACACCTTCAGTTAAGACATCGGAACTGTTTCCATAGCGTAAGAGGGTAGAAGAGGCGGCTGTGTAGTAGGGATCAGTTTCGTCAAAAGAAAGAAGTGGGGTGGAAGTCGCAATCACCTGACCAAGGCTATTGACGGAGAGATATGAGTCAGAAAGAGCACTAAGATTAAGGGTGGCGCCAACTGTTACTTTGCCATCCGAAGCAATTTTGAACAAACTAGAAACAACATTAGCCTCCGTGGTCGAGGAGACATTAAATAAGTCCGCTGTCGAGCCAAGTGTACCGGCAATATCAAGTTTGGCTAGTGGGGTGGTGGTGCCAATGCCAACAGAACCATTATAGAAAACCCAATTAGGAGAACCGCCGGTACTATATGTAGACCTAAAAACAGTTGCGGGATAAGAATTGTCGAGATAAATAGCAGACCTTCGATTTTTCGTTCCGTCAAAATCTCCCAAAACAAGCCCCGGCTTGTCGGTGTCAGCAGAGCCAATAATCGCGGAGTAACTCGTTATGCCAAAACTCGAGGCAAAATTAGTAATATTGTTTCTCGTCCCAAAAATTGAATTCCCCACAACGCTAAGCACCTCGCTTGGTGTACTTGTCCCAATCCCCACATTGCCATTGGCCCCAACAATAAAACGAGAACTCCCGCCAATTGTTGTGGTGGCGGAAGCGGAACCAATATCGGTGAGGCCAGCGAGTGTCGCGAGATTTGGGAGTGAAGTGGTGGCGGCGAGACGTGTATCAAACAAAGCATTGGTGAGATAACCAAGAAGAGAGTGGTCGCCCCAAGAGAAAGCGGTGGAGGCATTGGCGAATAGAGTGGAGAGAGTGGAAGAGGCCCAGACACCAGTTGCCCAATCACCCCAACCATAGGCCGTATTCCAATTTGTAACATTAAGATTAGAACCAGTGACCGCCCCCGTCATCGCCAAGTTGCCCGTGGCTGACAAGTCGCCAGAGCCATCAATAACAAAAATGTTTTGGTTGGTGGAGGAAGCGACACGCAAGAAGGTGTTAGTGGTGCCAAAAACATTAAGGTTAGAGTCGGGTGTAGTAGTGCCGAGGCCAACAAGACCAGTATTCCCAACAAACAGATAAGAGTCCCCCGTCGTAGTAGCGATGTTAAGTATGCCAACCTGGCTGGAGGTTGTCGTTGTCCCTGTAAAAAAGTTAGAGGCGATAAGAGGACGTAAAGCGCTTGAGCCCGCCGTACCATTAACTGTTGCCACCCCAGCTGACAATCGGTTAAATCCAATATCCGCGGCAGAACTTAACCATAGAGTCCCCCGAACTTGGCCAAGGAAGAGAGAGGCACTGGCTGTCCCATTAACAACCAGGGCATTGGTTGGGTTTTCCGTACCAATTCCGACATTGCCATTACTCGCAACGGTGAACATTGACGCCCCTGTTGAAGACGCAATATTAAGTGCCGAAGCACCAGCCAAGGCCTGGATATTGAAAGTGGAGGCCGAAGAGCTCGTCCCAACAGAAACATCCCCTGTGAGATAACTCAGATCATCCCCCGTCTTCGTCCAATAATTAGAAAAAGTTTGAAAGGTGGAAGAAGCGACAATATCAGTCCAAACTTTGGCCTGAGTGTAGAATTTGTTAACGAGACCTTCGGTTAGAGCGTCAGAGGTCGTGCCATAATGCAAAAGAGAAGAAGAAGCAACGGAGTAGTAGGGATCGAGTTCAGAAAAAGAGAAGGCGGGGGAAGTTGTGGCAATGACTTGGCCAAGGCCATTAACAGCCAGATAGGTGTTAGCTAAACCAGCAATCGCTAAACTGGTAGTAGTGCTGTTGCCATTTACAACAAGACCACCCATAGTGGAAATACCTGAACCGTAGACAGAGCCAGCCACTTGGGCAAAAGGCGCACTGGTAATGGGTTGGCGAGGGCCCAGAGTCTCGTAAGTAATACCATCAGAAGAAACTTCAATCTGTAAATAAATTTTGTTGTTCTGACTGAAATCGTAGTTAAGAGCATCCGGATATCCATTGTCAGTATCCCCAATATTCACATTAAAAAGTCCTTGGCGAACTGTTGAAGTAAAAGCGGTCGGAGAAGTAGCTGGCCAAACCCTAGAACCAGAGCCGACAGTAGCGTTATCCCAAAGAGAAAATTTGAAAGAATAAATCGCTCCAGTCCCTCCAACCAAGTCCCCCGCCGAATTTGCCAAGCGCCCCTGATAACTCATAATTTGAGGGACACCAGTGGCGGCCGAAGCCGAGGAAAAAACAAAAAATTGCAAAGAAAAAAATAGCAAAAAAACTATAGCCAAAAAGCGCCGATTCCTAAAGAAATTTTGCCAACAAAAAAACATAAAGTTTGCTTATATTATAGCAAATATTAATGTTATTTATTAAGCAAAAAGAGAGTTTCTTAGGGGATAACTAAGTAAGAACTTTTATTTTACCTTCTCGGCAATTTCCTCAATATCTTTCTTGATATATTTTTCAGTTTCGTCCAAATTATTACGCAATTTTCGCATAATTTTATTCTCCAACAAGGTGAGCTTGCGCTTGCCCTTTGTCTTCTCAATAAGTTTAACCTGCTCTCGCAGATCTTCACGAATAAAGTCGAAGGCTTCGTGTATATGGTCCTCAACTTCATCCACCTCCTGACGCAGACTGCGCTTAAGTTTGGCCACCTTGCGCCAAGCGATCAATAGAACATAAAGCAAGGCAAATAAAAGTGCCAGAAGCGGAACCAAAACTGACAAAATAATAACTAAGTTACTCCCCCAACGATAAAATGAAGCCTTAGTGAGAGGGGAAATGATATCAAAATTAACTTTTTTCTCTAAACTATTCCCCGCTTGGTCAACGGCCCGAATAGTTAAGGTGTGATTGCCTGACGAAAGAGCGGGCGTCTCATAGAGGTGGGCTTTATCAGCCAAAATAATTTCTGGTTTTAAGTTGTCAACAATAAATTCATATTGAGAAAGACCTGAGAGTTCATCAGAGCCGTCAAAAATAAAACTCGTTTTATAATTTAGGTCATCTAAAGTTTTTTCTTCTACCTCTAGACGGTTAGGGGGCGTCCCATCGATATTAAGGGTAAAGTGCGAAACAGGACCCCAACCTTTACTATTCTTGAAACGAAGATGGAAATACCAAAGGCCATCCGGAACTTCATTGTCGGCCGTATAATCATTAAAAAGACCATCACTCTTAGTCCCAGGATTGCTTGTCTTCTCATCATTAAGCAAAAAACTAACATCTGTCACATCATCAGGCAAGGTCCAAGATAATTTAGGAAAACGATTGCTATACCATTTAGTCTGATCGAAGTGAGTCGGCGAAGAGATAACCGGAGCACCGGGCACAGTGGTAGAGACCTTAGCGACTGAAGCAGGAACAGGAGGCTCTACGGCTTCTTCGGGGATAACTGGTTCGATTTTTGGAGCAAGCGCTTTGATAGAGAGAGTTGCTTGACCGAGCTTGTTGAGAATACTGGTACCCGAGCCATCATTGGCCAAGACTGAACCATTAGCAAAGGATAGGGTAGCGACACCAGTTTCCTTCGCTTTGAAATTAATAGTGAGGACTGAACCAGAACTCCCTGTAAAGCCGGGGTTCAAAATAGCCCCTTCAAAAGAGACCTGCCCCTTGGCATTAGAAAAATCCGGTTCAGTGACCCAAAGGTTAACAACCGAACCAGCCTTAGACAACGAGACGACTTGTAGCTTGCTAGGGTTAAAGCTAAGGACTCCCGAGAGCGCGTTGGCGGCTTGATCTGGAGTGCTCACAAGAATACGGGCCGAGATTAATTCACCGACAACAACCTCACTCTTGCTCACACTAACTCTAAGATCAGCGGCGAGAGTAATTATCGGGCAGAGGACTAAAATTAAAAGAAAAAGTTTAATATATTTCACAGATATATTTACCTCTTAATTATACAACTAGTTACAAATAATTAATACTTCTTTCGATAAAGTTTTCCACAGATGACAACAAAAAGTATCAAGATAATTATCAATAGCCAGAACCACCAAGTCTGATAAAATTCTTTTTCTTGGGACAACTCAACAACTAAATCATTTCCTGCGCGATCAACCGCTTTAACATAAATATGACTAGAGAGTGTCTGATCTTGCAGGAGATAAGGACTCTCGGCTGGAGCCCAAATAAAATTCTGTTCTAAATTGGCACCGCTTTTAAAATTTAATTTAACGGGGCTCTCAATAACAAAATATTTATCTATCCCTGAGCCTTTATCGGTTGTATTAAAAATAAGATAAGATTGATTGCCAAGAAGCGGGTCATTTCTACTCAATATGGGCTTAAAAGGCTCTGGAGCGTTAGTGTCGCCAACCGATGAGATATCTAAAGAATTAGTGAGACTAACACTTGGTGTAATAATTTTTACCGCAACGACGGTGCCAGCACCATCATTGCGCAAGATTTCTATTTTTTTAACTTTAACAAGCTTGGTAATGTCCTTATCCCCTATTTTAGATTTGAAAACAAGAGAGATGATCTTTCCTTGTCCACCAAAACCACCAGGAACGATACCGGAGAAAGAGACGAGGCCAGGGGTTTTACTCGCCGGTGCCTCCACCCAGAGAGGAATTACCGAGTTCGCGTTAGAAGTTGAGATAAGGTCTAAAATATTTTGATCATAAGACAATTCGCCAGACACAGTGTTAATTCTATCGGCCCCAGTGTCTAAACCAAGGGAAACAACGAGTTCATCGCCAGGAAGCTCTTGTTGGGCCGAAAAAAGAAAAATATCTACCGCTAAAGCGGGCTGAGCAAAAAAAACAAAACTAAAAATAGTTAAGAAAAATATTGTTGTGATTGAAGTTTTAGAAAAATTTTTTAACATCATATTTTTAAGTTTAAGAAGACCAGTAGTACGCCATAATACTAAAATCAGTTAAATTAAGTTTGCCATCGCCATTCAATTTTGTCTTCTCGAGAGCCAGGAAAGTCGCCGAGAGTGGGCGCTTGTACCAATAAGCAGCAATAGAAAAGTCTATTAGGTTGACCTTACAGTCGGTATTGAGATCCCCCTTAGCCGGACATTTCTTGGCCTTAAGGTCAGCTAGCACATTTTCTGTCCCAACCTTAAAGCCTGCTGTTGGGCCAAAAGGACTTATCTCGGTCGCCAGAGCCGCCTTAGACTTCGCGGTGTGGCCACCCAATTCTAAAGGGGCGGTATCAAGATTATATAAATAAGCCCCCGACTTGTCAGTCCCGGCTTGAGCAAAAATTTGTTGCTCGGAATTAATGGCAATTGTCACTTTGGCATTGGGAACACTCTGCCCAAAGATGGCAATATTATCACCCTGTTTAACTTCTTGCTTATCAACCGAAATTGAGGGGGCAATAAAAATACCGCTAATTACCACCTCCGCACTGCCGGACAAAGTTACCGGGAAAGTCTGAATTAAGGATTGACGGCCCAAATTGTCAGTAGAATTGACTCCAAAATTATAAAGGCCGGCCGATAAGTTACCTAAAGAAATTTCGAAGTTAGCGTCAGGCCCAGCTTTAGTCGTTGCGACATTTTGTCCATCACGGAAAAGAGAGACATCGCTTGAGGGGAAGGCCCGCCCGCGGAAAATTGCTCGGGCGCCACCAGTAGCTCCGCCCCCGCCTCCTCCGCCACCCCCGCCTCCTCCGCCACCAGGGGGGATAACGACAGGAGCAACTGGTGTTACTGAAACTTGGGTGGAAGTTGCCACATAGTTACCGAGAGCATCTTTAACTTTAATTATAAAATAATATGGAGTGCCATTACTTAGGCCCGTCTTTGTATAACTAAGATTGGTCCCCGCGCTAATTAAAGTATACGGGCCACCTGAAATTCCTGACCAACCAACAACGTACTCGCCAACGCTCCAACCCAAGAGACCTGTCGCCCCTGTCCAAGATAAAGCAACCTGGCCATCCCCCGCCGAACTAGTAATAACCGGGGTGCTGATAATCGGAAAATAAAGAAGGCCACTCTTCAAAAGAAAATTGGCCGCCTGACTCGGTCCAATACTAAATTGTGAAATGAGGCCGTTAAGTTTGAAATTACTAGAAGCCGAATAACCCGCCGGAGAAATAACCCCTTCGAGCAAATTAAAACTGGCCGAACTGGCACTCTCCGCCAAACCAACAAGAGGGCTGGCGAAGAAAAAAATAACAAACAGAAAATAAATTTTTCTGAGCTTTAGCACGCTTTAAGTATAAACCATACTCAAGATAAAAACCAAGAAGAAAACAAAAAGACCAAGACGATTATTTCTTGGTCTCAATGTGAGTAGTGTTCTTTTTGCACCACTTACAATATTTCTTGAGCTCAATCTTGCGCTCAACTTTTTTCTTATTTTTGCTGGACCAGTAGTTAATTCTCTTGCAGGTCTTACAGCTTAATCTGATTAAAAAATCTTGTGACATAATGATATGTATTTAGGACCGTCTAACTATACAGGAAAAGGCCCAAAAAGGCAAATCCCACCGCCAGCCAAGGCCAACGGTGGGGTGAATTAAGCCTCAATGTAAGTGATCGGAGCCAAAGGGTCTCGCAGGGCCTCAGCCAAGCGAGAAAAGAAAACGTTCGATTCCGCGAAAGAGTCGAGTACTATTTGGCCAGGCAAGGTCTCAGCCCTCATCTTAACCATTTGGTACAATTCGGAGGCTTCAGGGAAATATCCCAACTTTTCAATCTCAACGGCCAGTCTAAGGCACCAACTCTCAAGATCGAAAACGCGTTGCCCTCGGCCGAAAGAAAGCCAGAGAGCCCTAGCCAGCCGGTGTCCAAAAACCATTTTTAGCCGATCACAGTCCGACAACTTTCGATCATTAAAGCCAATCCGAATCGGCTCTTCGATCCCTTCTGATGTCCGAAGCAACGCCACTGTCCTACCCATGAGCTAATTCCTCTTCTGTTAAAACCCATATTTGTTCAAACCTGGCTAATTACTAACATTAAAAACTTTCTAAGTAAAGCCAAAAAGAAACCGCCTGCCGAGCAAAGCTCAGCAGGCGGGGGGTTACAGGTTAGAGGTTGAAAGGAAGGGCCAGGTATTAACCGCGGCCACCCTGTTGGGCCTTGTAGGCCACGATGCCGAAGCTTCCCCAGTTATCCGGGGCCCCGATCAACTCAATGACCAGGTTCTCGTACCCGGCGGGAACATTGAGGATCGGACGGGTTTCGACACCACCACCCTTGCCAACCGAGACGGGGACAGGGATGTCCAACTCGGAAACGAGCGTGCGGTTGCGGTCATCGTCGACTGCATAAACTTCGACTCGACCAACAGCCGTACCACTCGGTTCAAGGGTCAGGGCACTGCCGTAGGCGCGAGCGATATAGATCTGAGCAGGGACCCACGCCTCGTTCCGCAGAATGGACGAGCCAAACCACTGGTCATGTAAGGACACAAAGTCTTGGCCCACCGGGAACAATTCTCGCACTCCGGCCGGCATAAACTTGTTGATGACATTGTCCTCGGCAACACCCGACTGGAGCGTACCACTGGCAACGACTTGGCTAATGCCTGTATCGACAATGTCATACGAAACATCGCTCGCGGCGGGGTCAATCCATAGGACGAAACCTCCCCGCGAAGTGTCATAACCGGACTCTCCATTACTGTAGCGAAGCACAAGACGCGAAGAGTCATAGTCGGCGGCATCGAAAGCCACAAACGCTTCGACGTACGCAAGGTTCAGTTCAACGGTGATTCGGTCTTTGGGCTCAAGCAGAACGGTACTGAACCAACCGTAGATGGCGAACCTTCCGGCTTTGCCATCCCAACCATCCAGCCTGAGCCAGTAGTTGGTGGCACTGCCGAGTTTGTTGACGGGCAAGCCGCCAAGGGGTTCGTCGCCCCAGTTGACCACCGACACCCCATCAATGACGAGGCGAGGTATCTTGCCGTTGGCGTCGAGGGAAAAGTCTCCCCGGACATCGCTGGACGTACCGTTGGGAAGCAAACGGGTAAACCCGAACTGCCCCTCATACTGGTTGACATCCACCGAAGCGAACGCATCGGCGACGCGCTCGGCGTCGGTATACCCACCAGCCCAGGCCGAGATGGACATCATGGCCGCCAGAACCCAAATCAACGTTGCCTTCTTCATGATCTTCTCCTTCACGTTTACTTTACGACATTTATCGGCTGCACATCAGAAGACAATCCGAAGTGCAGTTTTGACAACTTCTCGTCAACCTTCGACATCGGCGCGACAGGCGCCGGGGTCGAGACAGGTAGAGACGCAGGCACAAGTGCCGGCGGCTCGGGAGCAGGGGCGGCAACTTTCGTCACCACCGGGGCGGACGTCTTTTCCACCGAAGAGGTCTTGGGCCAGAGCTGGAGAATAATCATCCCAGCCACGAGCAACAAGACCACCAAGGCGGTAATCAGAGCGTTTTTCTTCATTTCTTTCCTTCCTTTATTCCTCTGTCAAAACAACAAAAATATTAAGCAAAAACAGGCCACAATGCCTGCTTGTACTATCTACATCTATTATATACCATACTTGACAATTTGTCAAGGTGGTGTTCTTTATTGGAATATGGTCAAAAAACTAGAGGCTACTCACAATATTGGCTTTAACCGCGTTTATTTGGTCTTCTTTAACAACTTCACCAATGATTTCTTCGGTCATTTTGTCAGCCAAAGCGGTCTGGTCAGCCTCAACTTTTGCCCAGTCGTCATCTTGAGTCTTGAGAAAAACATCAGCTTCCTTCAATAAAATCTCAATCCCCTTCGCCTCGTTCTCAAGAGAAACAATTAGAGCGTCAAGATATTTCTCAGGCATCTTAGACAAATTTTCTAAAATCGTGATCTTAAGTTCAATATCAAGAGGGCTCTTAGCTAAGAGTTGGCCTAAATGTTTGGCCTTAGTTATAACTTGATCATCCATAATATATTTTTTTATTTTTTGAATTTATCGAACACTTAATTTACATAACACCGGCCACTCTAGCCGCAACACTAGCCACACGCAAAGCTCCACCAATATGAATTGGTAAACCGCTAGGCATCATAGAGTCAATCCACTTGCTCGCACTTAGGCCCCACTTAGCAACAGAAGTCTGGTTATCAAGAGCTAATTGCTTGGTCACCTCCATAATCTGGCCATTGGTTGGATCGGCAATGCCTTGTTGCTGCAAAATTCCCTTACCCATACTCCAAAGATTATCTTTGAGCGGGGCCATCACTTCTTCAGGTCCAGGCGTCATCCCCACCAGCTCACTCGCTGCATCTGGCGGAATACCTACATCAGTAGGGAGGCTAAGAATATTATCAGGACTAGCAACAACTTGTTTAACCCCTTCTTTAACAGCACCAGCGGCAAATTTAGCTTTAGCCCAACCAGTAACAGCGGGCATCACCACCCAATTAACCAAGGCAAAACCAAGGGCGGCCTCAACACCACCAGCAACATAACGCTTATACCATTTAGGATCAATGCTCCCACGGACCAACTTGCCATAGTTAATGATATCACGATCAATTTGGGATGTTCTTAAAGCGCCAATTGCACCACGCAATTTAGCTCTAATCTCTTCTGCTTTAGCTTCAGGTAGATAACCATTCTCTAAGACGGCCTCACCACCAAAAGTACGGTAACCACCGGTGCCCATTCTTCCTCTTAGGCGATCTTCAATTTTCTTAATGGACTCTTCAACTAAGCGGTCTTCAATTTGTTGATTGGCTTCTTTCTTTTCTCCCACAATAGACCCCTCAAGCCAGTCGTAAGTAATCTGAAGTTGTTCATCAGACATATTCTCAACATCGTTGCCGGACTCACGCAAGCGCCTCTTGATTAATTCTCGGTCTTCATCAGTAAAAGCTTCTTGCCTGATTGCTCCGGTACCGGCTTCCATGACATCAACCACTTCAGTCCCCGCCTTTCTGACTTTCTCCGCTTGACGTACTTCCCAATAACCAAAAGTCGCTAAACCTTTGGCTCTTTCTTTAAGCCAGCTATAAACTCGAGGGCCTTTATCCTTAGCCCGCTCCCAAAGGCTTGCTCCGGAAGCCGCTTCTCGGCCTTCTCTTTTAGCTCTTAGTCGATTGAGTTCAGCCAAATTTTCTAAGCGATATTCTTCAAGGGCAGCATTCACAGCAGACGGGCCAATTGGTCGTTCAGTTGGCGGAACTTCTGGTGTTACCGGAGGTGCTGGAGGAACTTCAACTGGAGTTTCTGGAGTTATTTCTTCTCTCTCCAGTCTCTCTCTCATTTGCCTCAACTGTTCTTCAAGCTTAGCAATCTGCTCTCGAAATTCTCTTGTCTCTTTAAGCCTTTTTTCTGTTTCAGCTAATTTACTAATACCCTCTATCGGTTTATTTTTCCAAGCAGTATCGGCGTCAAGATAGCCAGCAGCTTTCAAGCGATCACGAGCAGCCTGAGCTTGTTTGGAATAATCAATGGGACCCTCTGGCACAGGTTGAACAACTTCGGGAGCCTTTGGTGGAGTATCAGGAATGTCTTCATAGTGAACAGGTGGCTCAGGCTCAGAAATATCAACCCACGGTTCAGTTGCTGGGGTATTAACCTCTGGCGCTTTTGACGAAGCATCTGGCAAGTCTTCGTATTGAGTTGGTGGTTCAGGCTCGGAAATATCAACCCAGGGTTCTGGGGTTTTCTCAACAGGCGCTTCCGTCGGAGCTGTCTCTCCTTTTTCTAATTCACGAATTTCATTCTCCAACTTTGTAACTTCAAAGTTAGCCATCTCTTCCCAATTAGGACTGAACCCATAAAAGCTACTGGCCGTGCCATTTTTGACAGCTTTGTTTATTTCATCGATTCTTGCTCTTTTATTCTGGATATCTTGTTCTGGACCAGCGGGAGATGGAACAACTTCAACCGGGGCTTTAGTTGGAGCCTCTGGTTCAGTCATCATTAAAGGACCATCATCTTTAAGTCCAAGTTCAGAAAATGGATCTTTGAATTCATCAAAACGAGTTCCGCCCATCGGATCCTCATGTGTTTCACCACCTTCACCAGATTCAGGTTTAATAGACTCAACAACTGGAGTGCTTGGAGTTTCAACAACGCCAGGTGTCCCTGAAGGAGACAAGCCGGCAGCGGCAATTGCATCTTTTAATTTTTGTTCGGCGTCATCGGACAAAAGTCCTTTTGAGAAATCTTCACTCATTGCTTCTTATTATATTCCTTATAAAAAATAAGAGAAAGAAAAACTGTGGACAACCCCTCTTTTAAAATATTTTGAAAAATAAAAAAGTAAAACCCTGGAGCGCTGCTCCAGGGTTTCGGTCATGGTGATGGTTCACCGCTTCATTTCAAGGTCAGTAGGAAACGTTGGCCTTCTCAAAGGCCTGTGTGATCGGGACGATCCAGTTCTCTATCGGCCCGCACACCGCAAAGCGGATATACGGGTCGAAATGCACACCGACGATACCGGTTTCCCGAATCAGACTGAGGTTGAAGTCTTCGGCATTCTTCATTTCCCGGCCGAAGGCGTACTTGGGCGACTCCCAAAGGGAGAAGAAACCGGCACCGGGGTCAACCGCCAAACGAAGTCCCCGTTCCTTCAAGATCGGGACAAGAAGTTTGAGCCGCTCTTCGTACAAGCGACCAACTCCAGCGACACCCGCCTGATCGTTCTCAAGGGCAAACAAGGCACCGGCGGCCGCGGGGGCAAAGAAGCCGGAGTCGGTGTTCCCTTTTATCTTCTTGATGTCGTTGACAAAATCGGGCGAGCCGACCATGCCTCCAATGCGCCAGCCCGTCCCGTTCGCGATTGATTTGGACGCCGAGAAGAGTTCGATCCACTCCAGTCCCGGGAAATCCACGGCCACTTCGGCCAAGGCCCGGCTGCGCTTGTCGTGGGACAGTGCCAGGTAAGCACCATCATTGACGAGACGAATCCCCTTCTTGGAGCAGAATTCGCAAACTTCCCGCCAAAATTCGTAAGTGGCGATCTGCCCCGACGGATTGTGGGGCAGGTTCATCATCGCGAGGTCAATCCGGAAGATACTCTCCTCGTCTTCCAGATCGGGAAGGAAGGCATTCTTCGGATTGAGACTGAAGGATCCGTGGGTCACGCCGAGATAGCCGGCCCAATCTCTGGGGACAGGATAGCCCGGAGCGGTCATGCTCATCACATGAAGGTCTTGACGCTTCTGCTCGGCGCCACAGGCCAACATCACCAGACCCAGCATCGGCTTGATGCCCGGGATGGGTAGGTAGTCGAGCTCGGCACCATAACCCTTCAAGTTGACGCGAGGCGTGTGGGCCTGGCAGAAACGCATCGCCCAATCGGGGTATGGCAGGAACGTGTTGTCCTGATACTCGTGCCAACAGTCTTCGGTCATCAGAACGGAATTGGCACAATAATTACGTGCCGACTCCAGTGCCGGACCAGGGGGCTGGCCGATGGACAGACGGTACAGTTTCTGCCCACCGGCCTCTGCCTCTTGGCAGACTTTCTTAATGGTCTGGAAGAGATTGGCTCCTCCTTTGGGTAGCCACGATTCGAATTGCATAACCTTTTCCTTTCTTACAACTTCCGAGCTAGGCTCGGGTCGGTTTGAACGTGTTGTTGTAACCGAAGCTTAAGGTCGCGAAGAGGTCTTCGTCCCTTTCTTCGCGACGAATAAGTTCGAATGTCTCATCTGTCCGACGCAACAGTTCCTTCGTCCGTTTGCGTCCGTTGTAGTTGAAACCCATGGCCAAACCGTGAGCACCAGTGTTGGCGATGACGAGCAAGTCGCCCTCGCGTGTTACCGGCAAGGTCCGCTGTTTGGCAAACTGGTCGTTGTTCTCGCAAAGCGAGCCAACGACATTGACGGTCTCGAGAGGGCGATCTTCGTGGCCAGGCACGTAGATGTGGTGATAGGCATCGTACAACGCCGGACGCATGAGCGCCGACATACAGGCGTCTACCCCCACAAACTGGAGATACTTGTCCATTCGGTTGATCACCGAAGTGACAAGCACCCCGTGCGGGCCCGTAACATAACGGCCACATTCAGTGAATAGTTCGGGACGCCAGCCATTGTCTTGCTCGAACTCGTCGAAGACAAGCTTCGCCTCTTCGGCAAAAGCCTGCAGGTTGAAGGTCTCGTCGGTCGGTTTGTAGGGGATGCCGAAGCCTCCCCCAATGTTCACGAATTCGACTTCGATACCGAGCTCGTCCTTCAACCTCTTGGCCACACCCAGAATCATCCCAACCGTGACCAACATATATGTGTAGTCACGCTGGTTGGAACATATCATAGTGTGAAGGCCGAACCTTCGAGCGCCACGTTCGCGGGCCTGGCGGTAAGCCTCGACAATCTGATCGTCGCGCACACCGTATTTGGCCTCTTCGGGCTCGCCGATAATCTCGTTGCCGCCCCTCAGAGGTCCAGGATTATACCGAAAGCAGATGAGCTCTGGCATCTTCGGGACCTTGGGGACGAACGACAAGTCATCGAGATTGAGGATACAGCCACCATTCATCATGGCCCAACTGTATTCAAGTGATGAGGTATTGTTCGAGGTGAACATTATCTCGTCCGGCTTGGCGCCGGCATTGCGGGCCAACGTCAATTCGGGAACGCTCGAGCAATCAAAGCCGAAACCTTCGTCCAGAACAATCTTCATGATTGCCGGGTTGGGCAGAGCTTTGACTGCAAAGAAATTGCGATACTTCGAGACTTGGCCGAGTAACCCTTTCATCTCTCGGCAGGTTTGCCTGATTCCGTCCTCATCATAGACGTGGAAAGGCGTTTTGTAGTGTCGAGCAACTTCCTCCAAACAGGGAAAGAGTCGCTCCTGAAATGCTTGGGGCATCATAAGACAGGTCTCTCCTCTTTTTGCCTCAATGAGGTCTTTGTTCTGAGTTGTTTTTTCCTACTTTCCATGACAAATAACATCTAAGCTTCCGAGCTAGTTCTAACACAAATATACTAAGTAAGCAAAGCCGCTTGCTTGCTCCTGTGCACAAGAAAGAATTTACTTGGAACACCTTAGAAAAATATATTAAAAAGTGGCAATGGTATTATGGCACTTTTGTAAGCACAGTAATCATCCCCGATCTGAAGGAAGACAAGCCACCAAACACTTAATCCTCCCGAAACATCGTCTCTACCGTCAGTATCGTCTGCTCTCGACGATAGGACGATAAAGACGATAAACTGGTAACACTAAATTTGATCTTATAATTAAAACACTAATGCCCGCCAAACCGAAGTCTGACGGGCATGTTCACACGAGCTTGTTTCTGCTAACTGAGATGGGCCCGCAAGTCTTCCAGATACTGACGGAATTCGCTCCGCCAAATATCGGGGACATATCTCGAGACAGAGCCGACGCCCGAAATCACCACTTGCACATCCTGGCGGAGACCGTCGAGACCACGCTCTCCGACAATTTCTTCATCCAGACTGAACGGATCGAACTGGACCGGCCCCTCATCAGAACCAATGGCGTAGTGGACAGAGTAGAGAGCGCTGACCAGTTTCTTTTGGCCTGAGCTTTCAAGATTGAGAGCCGCTTGCCTCATCGCCATTGAATACTCTTGAACCTGTTCCGGCTGATAGCGAGTCGACTTGCCTTCTTTGCTCAGGTAGACATAGCCTTCCTTCTTCTCACCATCAACCAAGCCCACTGCTTCAGTCGACCAGACAGAGATGTCTACAGGATCGCCATACCTCATTTCTCCGGGCAGATTGAAGAGCGAGTAAGGATCAAAGGTTGCTCCGACAAAGAGAATGTCACTCCGCGAACAGAGCTGTTGGAAGTGCGAGGCTCCCACTCCGCCAGAATGGTCCGCCGTGTTCATCCGCATGAGACGCATGGCCTCTTTCTGGTCCTCACTCAGGTGTTGTTGCTTCTCTATGACGACTCCGGCATTGCTGAAATGACGGAATTCAAGCCGTTTCCCAACCTCCCGGGTCTTCTCGTCTCGCTCAAGGCTGGCCAATAGAGAGGTCGCCTTCTGCGGAACGATCAGTAGATAGTTGGTCCCCGCCAGTTGGCGGTTGAGGTTCTCAAGACGACTGGCCACGATTGGCGACCAATGGTAGACATAGACCACCGCTCGGCAGACATTCCGTCCAGAGTTGAAGACGTCGGTCCCGTTGACGAACAGGAAATAACGGCTTTTGTCGATGGACATGTCACCAGGCAATTTGTCCTCGTAGGGCGCACACTGGACGATGTCCAAATCTGGCCCCGACAGAGCCCACTCCAAGCTGAAGTCGCCGTGATCCTTGAGTTCCCACAATTTCTCGAACAAGCCACAGAAAGCCTCGTAGCCTTCGGCGATTTGGCCATGGATAATTTCCGAGTGGCTTCTCATCTGACCAAGATCCCCGGTCCCGAGTTCAATCATGTCGGCCTCATCGAGATCCCAGACGGCACGCTGAAAGTGCAAGAAGTCATCTTGGCCCAAGCCCGGACTTTCGTGGCCGACAATGCCACAACCAGAGACCGCTTGGGTACCAAGACCGACAACCAGACGAACGGTCGGCAGACCTTGATATGAGGTATAGGCAACCCCAGACAAGGACGGAAGCCAACAGCCATCAACTTCGGAACCGGACACGGGTTGGACAAAGATGGCCATTCCGAACGGTGCCTTGCTCTTCTCGCGCCAGGCTCGGGCATTCCCCGAGAGTTCACTGGCATAGACGTCACGCTCTTTCTCCCACAGCAATTGCAAATCACGGTCGCGATCACCACGGGGAACAAAGAACGTTGAGTGGTAGATACCCGTACCGCCACGCTCCGATAAAGCCGAAGAGCGGATGGCATAGGGTCTGCCGATTGTCATGTCGTCCAAGATCTCCTGGTTAAACACCGCCAGGTAGTCCGGACAGTCCGTTTGCGTTTCCAAGTGCGAGGGGAAACTCTCCTCGTTAAGGCCCAGTGCCTCCAGAACCTGAAGAAACACGCCACTCAGAATCACCAACCCGCCAGGAATCTTCATTCCCAGGGAGGCGAGCAGTTCAGCGTATTGCTCCAAATCCTCAACCTTCCGGCCTTTTGAGCCTTCTCCGTACGTCTTGAACATTTATCGAGCCTCCTGTAAGGGTGTTGATTGAAGTCTTAATTAACAGAAACATGCTGACAAATAGCAGGTTCCTCTTAGACTAAAACATAGATTCTGGGTAATTTCAAGGGCAAAAAAATATTCACTTTAATTTATTTTTTCCGCTCACGCCCGGCCGTGGCTTCCCAACCTAAAACGGAGATCTCCGTAATATGAAAGAGGTAGCAAAACTAAATCGATTGAGAATATCTAAAATTAATGATGAACCTCTTGTCTCCTAATTAAAGCAAGATTCTCTTTAACTTTTTCAACCCCGGGCTCTTCAAGACCCAGCTTACGGTAAAATCTCATCCGACGAAGATAGTTCTTGGTGTAATTAGGACCATAAAAGACTCTAATGGCACGGTCTGGAGCATTCATAAAGCGAAGAAAGCAAGCGTTGCGGTAAAGCTGTTGGCCAAAGGTTGAGTTCTTGTTGATGGTCGTGAGCTCATAGACTAAGCGGTGGCAGAGACGACACTTAAAGTCTTGCTGATCTGGTGGCAAATAGAGTTTACTCACTTGGCGGAAACAAATGGGGCACTCAAAGAAGTATCTGGTCCCAAAAGATAGCTCAAAAGGAATCAGCTCGACCCTTTGGGGCTCATTACCTGGCACGCAAAGATTAATGGCCAAACTTCGAGCTTCGTTCTCCAGCCAATAATTAACCGTGAGTTGTTTGTGCTCGGTAGTTAAGATGAGTTGATCATCAATTATGGCCCCGTTTGAGCTCCCACAGCGGGCTAGGGAGTGTTTTAGAGCTGAAGTTGATAAATGGTAACTTTCTTCGACTAAAGGTCTCTCCATCTAATAATTGTACCATAAGTCCTAGGCCTGATTATCTTAAATCTTCAAATTTCTTTACTACTTTTTCCATGTCTTTACTGACATCATTCCAGTTCCAGGCCTTTTTGTTATCTCGTTCAATCTTTATCCTCCAAAGGCTCAAATGGGCAACTTGTTTATCGGCTTTATTTCTTGCCTCTTTAAGCAACTCTGTTATCTGTGGCCTTTCAGTTTTCCAGTTTATTGTATTGGGTAAAAGATCTTGAGCCACTAAATCGTTCGGATATTTCTCATCTTTATCGTCATAAAAAAACTCTATCAATGTTCTGGTATGGGCCGATAGCGATTCTAGCAACAGGTTCATTTCAAATCGCTGCTGAGGGAAGTTAAGTTGTTTACAGGTCTCGCGGAACATCTCAATTTCATAATTTAAATGTTCATCCTTTTCTTCCTTAATAGCTTGAATTAATTTATTGTCTCTCCAATAACTATTGCCCATAAATTTATTTATGATTGATGAAAAACTTCCCACAGTGTTTTATTTTGTACTGCTATAGGCCAGCGGCATTGGCTCCATACTCTGCCTGTGATTGTGTGAATTTGTCAAACTCTAACTGCGTGATCAAACCACCGCGGGAGAAGGCGGAATAACCCATGTATGATTTAGCCTTTTTAGCGGCTTGCTCATTCCAGTTAGCACCAGAATTATCTGCGCCGTAGACAGCATCAGCGTGTGAAAATTGATCATACTCCAACTGAGCGACCAGTCCACCGTAAGAGAACGCTGTGTAATTTAAATAAGACTTTGCCTTTTTAGCCGCATTCTTTTGGCTAACTGTTTCGTTTGATAAAGGTAAGATATTCTTGGTGTCTTTTTGTGAAGCGACTACAGATGTCGTGGTAGCGGTGACAATGGTATGGTTGGCAGCTGCAGATGGTTGTGTTTTAGTTTGTTCAGAACTCGTTGTCTCCTGCGTCGCAGGATTCCAAGAGATACCGACCAAAATTAAAAGAATGATAACCGTCGTAATTTTCACTCCTCTGGTTAGTGACAAATTCCATTTGGTCTTAATAAATTTATTCGCTGGAGGAAAAAAAATCAAGCCAATTAGGAGAATGAGAATTCCCACAAGAAAACTAGAAAAAAGGGCAGAAATCCCGCTGATAATAAAAAGAACGGAAACGACCCAACTAAGCCCTAAACCAAAGGCGATATTTTTAGCCCCCTCCTTAACAACTTGAGTATCGTTAGACATAATAATAAATCAATTATTTCTAAAAATGTTGTCGTGTGACTATCACGACAAAATAACTCTACACTTGACAAGAGTTTACCACCTTTGGCAATTTTTTACAAAATATGGCCTAGAGCTTCTTAGAGATCTTTCCCCGAATGGATTCCTTATCGACGTCCCCTACCTTAAGACGAAGTAACGGAAGGCCAATCGATTCTGTTATCTCATTAATAAACTCGTCTCTCTCTTTTTTCTTCTTTAAATCATGAGCACTGCCATCTAGCTCAATAACCAGACGAGGGACAATCTGCTCCCGGTCACAAAGGACAAAGTCTGCTGACTTGCGGTCGATTCGGCTTCGCAGATTTCTTTCTTTCGCCCAGCTAATTTTCTTTGGTCGTATCAAGTGGCCATAATTAACCTGCGGGAAGATAAAATATTGGTCCCCGAACAGCTCAAGTAAAACCTTATATAGGTTAAACTCTGAGTTTGTATCAAAGAGGTATGGTTTTTTCTCATAAACTGAGACGAGCTGGTCGTTTCTTGTCCCAAAGTTTTTCCTGATTAACCTAACAACGGCCACGGCGATCACAAACAACAAGATTAGGATGATTATTCCAGACATGGATATTTTTTTGTTATTAATTTTTTAACTTCTTCTTTTAAATAAGCCCCTTGACCCATATGACAAAAGAAACAATAGTGACAATCGCTCCGATTAAGGCAATTATTTGAAACCAATTGTTCTCCCACCATCTTTTTATTGGTTCTTGATCATTTCCCCCTTGAATAATTTTGCCACTTTTGCTTTTATAATTACCGGCCACGGCAATATCTATTGGCCCATCTTGTGGACCCTGAATTGTCCCGTCAAATAACATGTCCCCGCCAACCCGCAAAAACAAGCCAGAATTATTAGGCCTATTAATTATTTTATCTCTGTCTCTTAAAGACAGTTCTTGCGAAGCTCTTTGATATAAGATACCTGGGACGTTAGAATTTTCACAACGACGAATAATTGCCAGTAGCTCCTCGTCAGTTTTTGTGGTTAAGTCATCCATAAAATTTTAAGCTTTAAAAATTCTTTTTAGCTTGATTTTCGAACCTTATACCACGCTTAACACCAGTTAAGGTGACTGGCCCAGATTTTCTCATCATCTGTTCTTTGTATGGAACAGATAAGTATTCATAAATTTTTAGTGAGTCTGAGTAGGTTTTTTCGTAATTACCTATAAGTAGCCAGGCAAGATGTACCGAGTCCCATTCTCGAGGATCAGCATTCGCAACACTTTCGGGGCGGGGATGATTTAAGGCATGTCTTCGATTCTCAATGTCACCAAAAGCAGAACACAGATCTTGGGGAAGCCTAGGGATTCCAAGTTCTTGGGAAATTAAATGTTTTATCTTCTGGTCTAATCGTCGATCTTTCCATTGACGCTGTTTACCAAACGACCCCGCACAAGACAAAGCAAAGTACTCTAGGGCCAAATAAGAAAATAGAACAACATTTTGAGCGTTAAGAAAGAAATTGCCCAGGAGTTGGTTGTCAGTAACAAGCCGACAGTTAGATTTATTTAGTGGTTTAGATAAAATCTCGTTATGATACCTTTTTGCGTCTTGAAGACAAGATCCTGCCGCCTTGAAGTAAAAATCAGTGTGGTCAAGAATCGGAAACATTATGGTCCCATAAATAGGATGGACTGCCGGTTGAGTCAGCCAAACTTCGGACCCGGCCTCATGAGGATGGGCGAGGCTAGGATCACTAACTTGTTTTTGTTTTTTGCCAGCCATAAAGTATCGTAGATATCAAACCTTTCGGTCGGGAATAATTATAATTAATCGAACCACTCCTTAGGGATGTAAGATAATCCTTTTTCAAAGTATTCTGTTAAATTAAAGACTACCCCAATCAGAGACTTGCCCGCTCTTGTCGCTTTTAAGAAATAGTCTAATAACTGCGGGTCACTCAATACCTGAAGAGATACATAACTGCCTTTAACCCATTGCCCGGCACCAGACATTTGAAGAAGATCGCAGGTTTCCAAAAGTTCTTCTTCGTTCGCCACTTTTGCCACATTGGGGTCTTCCAAACAAAGGCTCATGTACTCACTAAGTAATTTTTTGTTTAATTCTGCCTTGCCAATTAAAGCTGTCGCGCCCAAAGGGAAAACCGAACCAGCAATACTTTGTTGCAAGTCCCTTAATTTAGAGGTTCGTTGAGTTGGCTCCGAAAAATCAGACATGGCTTTATCTTTTCTTGATACTTGACAAGAGTTTACCATTTTGGGCAATTTTTTACAAAAGTTTAAAAGGCCCCTAAGGCCTCCGGTGACATCTGTCCTTTCTCGATAAGTTTTATACAAACTTTCTCTAACAGAATAAATTCATCATCAGTTAACCCTGCGGGCTTGATCCCGGTATTAAGCCAAAAAAGCAACCCTTTCACCTTCTCCACAAGAGCAGCGCTCCCTTGTGCCCTTCTTTCTACCGCCCCTTTTATTCCCCAAGAAAGATTCTCAAGCTGTTGGCATTTTTGGTCAGCAATCCTTCTGATCTCAGGAAGATCAAGGTCTTTAACCTCTTCAATAAAATCCCCAAAATTATATCCCACCATAGGCCCTATTATAACAAAAAAACCTTAAATGACCGGGATGGTAATCAACACCAATTTTATCCCAAGTGATCAAGACTTGGTACATAGAGGCAACGACACCAGCCCACGCCCGCTTTATTAGGCTCAGTCGTGCACTTTTTGTGTGGCAAGATCTTCTGGTCCAGAGCCTCTTCAATGGTAAATTTTTTGCCATCAAAACGTTGGCACTCAGGACAGCTGTTAGGCGTTGCAAGGATCTCAACCATATCAGTAGTTCCCGTTTCTCGTAAGAACTTTAGTTCCAACTCAAAATCTTTTTCTCTGATATAAGCGTAGTCCTTCCCTTCGCCATAAACGAATTGAGACTGAGCCCAATATATCATTCCAGTCTTTGCCCGCCAATCACGAGATTTGGCTGATAACAGAATCATTTTATTAGAGATACTCCACATAAGGTCTCCCTCTAATGGAGCCTTGCCACGTTTTTTAACAAAAGCCTCTTTTGTTTCTTGATACAATTTCTCAAACTCGTCCTCGCCAATGACATTAAACAAGGATCTTTTAAATTCAGAGATTAATTGATAACGAAATTGTTGCTCTTCATTTTTCCTAACACCATCTTCAGTCAAAACGAGTCTCTCTCGAGAAAAAGGATCTGTTCTTACCCAATAAGTCTTCTGGCAGTGAGGACAAACCCCTTTTCTGGAGGGGAACTTACCAAGAGGAACTTGGCAATAAGGGCATTCAACGTCCAGGGGAACAGATTTGTCCTCTGGTTCAATTTGTTTCTTTTTGGAAAAATCTAACCACCCCATCAGTTAATGGTAACACCTTTTTGCAAATTTTTACAAAAATTTTTTTCTGGCTAAAAGGGTGGTCAAATTAGGCCTTTTTATTAGGAATTAACAATAGTAGTCCCAGGAGCGGATGAGACCATTACTCTGTGGTCCCAGCTATAGGCCAAGAAGGGACCCAAAGACAACCCCCCATATCCCCTAAGACATAAACAAGCTACCAACTATATTTTTGAAGTAATTAGATAAATTAATTTTATTGGTCGACTAATTGCTTCACCCTTCGCCTCGCTCTAGTCCAGCGAGGTCTTTAGTCATTAATCATTAATTATTATGGTCACTTTAACTAAGACAAATTATCGTGGGTCACTTCGCACCTATGAGGACGTCAAGGCCCAGATCGCTCAACGCTTCTCAAAAGAAGTTGCCGAGTCCTTTGATCCCTACCAAGACGCCAGAACCTTTCGTGAGTGGATTAAGTTAGGCTTCGTGGTCAAAAAGGGCGAAAAGTCTCTCTCTAGCCTAACCCTAGTAGAAAAGAAAGATCAGGACGGCCATGTACTTAAGAAATACCCTAAGCGCATCGCTCTTTTTCATCGACTCCAGGTCCAGCCATTAGCAGAAACTAATTAATAATCGTTATGGAAACTCTTAACAAAACAGGGGCAATTAGAGTTAGCGAAGTCCTCAATACTCTCGATTACTTCAAGCAGGGTGTTAACTTGATGTTGTTAAAAAGGAGATATTTTATCGACAAGGTTTTGCCGATTCTCCAAGAAGGTCAAGACTACAACGTCATTGATGGCAAGAAAGTGCTCAGCAAGGGCGGTGGCGAGCGTATTGCACAAATCTATGGCTTCACCAGTCGTTTTGAGCTTGATCGAGACACTTTGGCCTCTTTTAGCGATGCCAAGAACCTGATCGCCTTCAAGTGCGTTATCTATCATCCTAATGGCAGTGTTGCCTCAGAAGGTCGTGGATGTGCTTCGTTGTCTCGTAATGACAATGATGAGAACAAGACCATTAAGCTCGCGGAAAAGTCGGCTTTTTTGTCGGCCATCATCCGCTCGGCTAATATCAGTGCCTACTTCACCATGGACTTGGACGATAGAGCAAGCTATGGTGGTCCGATTCAAATCGAAGAGGAAAAGCCCGATGGTGTGCCTATGATTAGTGACCGACAAAAAAGCTACCTGACACAACTCATTTATGATCATGTGCCTGATGAGAATGAGCGAGAAGAATCCTTAAACTCTCTGCTGACCATGACCAGACAAGAGGCCAGCGAACAGATCAGCTCATTTGTTGGGCTGAGATAAAGAGCAAGAATTTATTCGTCGCTATCCAGTGCGTGGGTATAGAGATGCGAATGATATCGCTGGGTCAAACTCTAAGGAACCAAGGGTGGCAACACCTGAAGAGTTTGCGAGAGTTGCCAATGCCAAATCTTTGGCCCTATACCTGCGTGCTTAATAGCGACGAAGACAAAATAGCCAGTGGTCCTAATAAGAGGGCTACTGGCTATTTTTGATCAAGAATGTGACTAATAGTCTTAGCTAACACTTCATTTGTCATATGCTCATTGACGAGCTCTCTGTCAGTGCTCATCATGTCAAGCATAAAGACAGCCCAATCATCCTCTGCTTGCTTAACACAATAGAGACTATATCTGGTGTGCGGGATATTTAAGAGAAGACAATTATCAAAATGTCCTTCATTGTCAATAATCTCAGCATTGGTTAATTCACGAATCGGCTTACTCATTGAGTTGTTTTTCTATTTGTAATTCAATTTATCCATTACCCTTAAACTTAAGACCCCCGTTCGTGACATCTTATTTTTCTTTTGATAGGCGATTAGAGCCGTTTTTGTCAGAGTGCCAAAATAACCAGTCGAGACGGGATACTTAAAGAATCCTTCTGTTCGAAGTCTCTCTTGTAATTCTTTAACGTCATCACCACTTGAGCCCAGCCTTAAAAGTCTGGCGAAGCGATAGGTAGAAGCTCCAAGAACACGAGGAAGTAACTGAAGTGTAGTGGAAGCCGTTGTTGTAGAGGCATTAATAACTAGAGGTTTGACATAACCACCTCCTCCACCACCCCTTGACCCCCCACCAGAACTAACAGGCGGAATAACGGGGACAATAACTGTCCCCGTTAGAGTTTGGTTGACATTACCATTTAAGCCAGTTGATAAAATACCTGTTATTTCTGAAGCCATCACTAAGTTGGCAAACCCAGCCAAAATTAAAGTTAAGCTTATTATTAGTTTTGTTTTCATCTCTTTTAAAGGGCTAAGTCTTGAGTTAATAATAAAGCTGTTGGGTCTGAACTACTGGCCCCGTAATTAATAGTTATTGAAGTTAATGGTTCGGCTGAATAGAGAGAAAAACGACGAGCTGATCCAGCAGGGATAAGATAGGCCGTGTCGGTGTCATAGGCCTGAGGAGAATTAGAGCAGGCTAAAGCACCAGAAGGAGAGCTTTTTGATATAAACAGGTCATTCTCAGTGCTAGTTAGATCAAAAGAGTAAACATTCTCGGCAAAGGATCTCATTGTCATTGTTAACCCCCAGGGAGTGAACATTTGATTATTACCAGTTACATCAACCGTACTTGAAGTAGTCGCGAGATTATCGTTAGCATCGCGAGCTTCGATAGAATTAGCTATAATTGTCGTTGAGGCAGAAAAAGAAGAAAGACTCCGATTCACATCCACCATAAAAGTTAGGTCCTTATCAATATCTTTAGGTAAAGGAATATTTAGAGAGTAAAAATCTACCAGCCCCTCATATATCCGTTCTGATGGAGAATAATTAAATCGATTAACCCCATCAAATAAATAGAAGTTGCTAAAAACACTAGGGTCAACACCAACACTATTGTTAATTCTGAATCTCAAACTCTCCAAGGCAGAGGCTTGGTCTATTGATTTTAAGCGGAAAACACCAAGAACCACACCATCAGTTGTTTGATCGGCAGAAATCGCCACATTGCCAGCCATAGGTGAATTAGGACTGAGACTACTTAAGATTGAAGCGACAACTTGTGGAGTGGTGGTCGCCGTAGTGGTCGTTCCAGTTGTCTGAACACCATAACTTGTTGAATATGCTCCACCAGTGGTCCCAACTGGAATTTTAACCTCTACTGCCACTTGGACTTGTTGGCCTCCTACTGTTGGATGTAAAATTAAATTATCAGCGTAAGTATTTGCGGAGTTGATCATGATAGCACTATCAGTCGTGCTAGCGTTTAATGATTGAGCAGAGTAATAGCGCATGTTGCTACCAGCGGGAATAACTCCTGTCCCGCTATTAGTCCAATCAAGAAACTTCATTTGTAGTTTATCTTCACCACAAGGAACAGTCATAGTAAAAAGCCATTTCCAACCATCACTGAAATTATTATTAGCGATGGCTGATATCTTAACCGCAGTGATATCAGTTACGACAAGATTTATAGGACAGATAGGGCTACCGCCACCCCCTCCACCCCCACCTGATTCAGCCAAACTAACCTGTGGCAAGATAACCAAAGACAAGACCAGGGCAAAAAACAATAGACCAAATTTATTTTTCATAACACTGTAGCGGTTTTACTTATAATTGAGCGGGATGCAAAAAGCTCCTCACCCGTTGTGACGAAACCTTTCGGCTCGCCCATATCGAGTTTCCCCGACACGACCGCTACAGTGACTCCGGATGAGGAGTTCTTTGCACTGTAGCGGCTTATTTCACCATGCCCAGCAAGGCTGGGTTTAGGCTACTCGACTTATTTAATTGTCTCTTCATGATACCATACCAAACCAAAATCGTCCAATAGAGAAAACGGATAATTTATAGTAAGTCGGCACTTTGTAGCTTTCCCTGGAGCTTTTTGGTTGACCTTGACAAATAGGCACTCTTTGATATAATATAGCCAGACTTTTACAATCGAATCACTGCGCTGAGATGAGCCATTTGGGGCTTAATTTAGGCCATAAATGGCTCATCTCATGCGAGAAAAGGGCTGACCCGCCGACGAGGATTTCGGCAAAAACGCAGTATGACCAGGAAAAGGAGCTAACGTCATGTCGACGCTTACTCAGGAACCAGCGACAGAAGGACAGGTCAAACAGCTTTCCAGGGTTGCGGCCGATGCCGCCGAGAAGGCCGTGAAGGATTACGGCAATCTCAGCAAGGAAAGTGCCCAGCAACTTCACGGCAATCCGGAGTTTGCCACGCGGGTCCGCGAGGCCATGATCTTGATCCTCACGGAGATGTCGAATCCCGACCAGTTCGCCGACGAAGAGACCGACTCGTCCTACGGGTACCTCTCCGGCTACGCGCCCAAACTGCTCGAAGAGCAGGCAACGCAGCTCAAGAAGTTGTTCCCCAACGAACTCGGACAGGCCACGTTCGACCTTGCGGTCGGCCAGGGCCCGCTTCCCGAAAACGCCGAGGGACAGTTTCTGATCCCGCGCTGGCAGCTGTTCGGCAAGACCTACCCCGAAGCGGTCCAGGTGGTGCTCGACAAGATCAAGGAAGTTCGCGGTTCGCTTTACAACTACCGCGACGGCCAGATCGACGAAGCACACCTGCGCCAGCACGCCAAGAAGGAGGAATTCTTCTGCGGACTCAGCGAAGAGCAAAGTGGACACAACCTGCTCGTGGTTGCGGCCCAGTTCGGCCTGCGTCATCGCGGCAAATCCGTCCGTCGGGCGCGCGTCGTCATGTGGGGCGGAGAGTGTGGTCTGGGGGCTTTCGAGATCGGCATGATGCTCCTGACCCACCCCGAACGCCTGATGAACTACGACGACCTATGGATCGACTGCGCGGGCGACGAATTCAGTCCGGACGGCGATGGCGACTTCTCGGTGTCCCCGTACTTCGGGTTCGTCGGCGTCCAGGTCGGGTTCGGCGCGCGCGTTGTCGACGGTGCCCACGACTACTATGGGTCGGCGTCGGTGTTCCCTCCGGTGGTTTCCCCGCAGTGATTCTCGCTCCTTGAAGTCTTGGGTCTTTTGATTCCTTTCTCTTGATCCTTGATCTCGCGCCAATTTTTCGGGGCGGTCCACATGGTGTGGACCGCCCCGAGTTTCGTTTTACATAAAAAACACATTTGATATACTTATAAACGAGTCTAAGCTAATGTACGGCCGTCTATTGATGACCGTCGCCCAACTCTTTCTCTCACGAGAAATGGCCAGAGTTTTGCCGACTATTGTTTGCAAGAGTGTGCCG